>OGUM01001324.1_pt1 | contig 18254 bp, 11 predicted proteins | sample 1553631 | NCBI WGS metagenome assembly OGUM01 (sample SAMEA2580228, study PRJEB22360) | human gut metagenome | biome: human gut; feature: human-associated habitat; material: faeces | place: Denmark | collected 2008/2010 | reverse complement strand
TTTTGGAAAGCCCGCGCCCCCACTCTCCACTCTCCACTCTCCACTCTCCCGCCTCAGGCCTTTTTACTGGACAGGGAGAAGAGGGTTCCGTACAGTTTGCGCGATATTCAAGCGTTCCGAATTTATGGCAATTTCAGATTACATCGTGACCATTGGCCTGGAAGTCCACTGCCAGATCAAGACGAAGAGCAAAATGTTCTGCTTCTGCGAGACCGGCTTTGGCTTTGAACCCAATACGCGCGTGTGCCCCACCTGCCTGGGGCTGCCGGGCGCGCTGCCCGTGCTGAATGAGTTCGCCATTGAACGCACATTGCTGACCGGCCTGATGCTGGGATGCTCCAGCCCGGAGGTTTCCCAGTGGGACCGCAAGAATTACTTCTACCCGGACATGGCGAAGAATTACCAGACTTCCCAGCTGGACCTGCCGCTGTGCCTGGGCGGGGAGGTGCCCCTGTATCCCTGGTCCTACCCGAACGACGTGATCAAGGCCGGCGTGCCCCCCTTCCGCACCGTGAAGCTGACCCGCATCCATTTGGAGGAAGACGCGGCGAAGATCACCCACCACGCCAATTATTCCCTGATTGACTACAACCGCGCGGGGTCCGCCCTGATGGAGATCGTCTCCGACCCGGACATTGATACCCCGGAGGAAGCCTACGCCTACCTCAAGTCCCTCCAGCAGATTCTGAATTACGGGGACATTTCCGACGCGGACATGGAGAAGGGCCAGATGCGCTGCGACGTGAACATTTCCCTGCGTCCCCACGGCCAGAAGGAACTGGGGGCAAAGGTGGAGATGAAGAATCTCAATTCCATGTCCGCCGTGCGCCGCGCCCTTCATTATGAAATCCAGCGACAGGCGGAAGAACTGGACATGGGCATGGCGCAGATCCAGTCCACCCGCCGCTGGGACGACGAACGCGGGGAAAGCTCCATCATGCGCACCAAGGAAGACGCGCACGATTACCGCTATTTCCCCTGCCCGGACCTGGTGCCCATACACACCGCCCCGCTGGTGGAGAGGGTGCGCAGCCAGATTCCGGAACTGCCCCAGGAACGCCAGAAAAGGTTCATGGAGGAATACGGCCTGAGCGAATATGACGCCAACGTGCTGGTGGGCGACCTGGAACTGGCCCGCTTCTTTGAAGAGGCGGCGCAGGGAACCGCCAGCGGCAAGAAGATCGCCAACTGGGTCATCAACAACATTTCCGCCGTGCTGAATGAAAAAGGCATGCGCCCGTCCGAATGCCCGGTGAAGCCCGGCGCCATCCGGGACCTGATCGCCATTATTGACGACGGCACCGTTTCCAACAACCAGGCCAAGGACGTATTCACCAAAATGTGGGAAGACCCGTCCCTCAACGCCGCGCAGGCAGCCAAGCTGCTCGGCTTTGAAAAGGCGGATTACTCCTTCCTGGACGGCATCGTGCAGGAGGTCATTTCCGCCAATCCGGACAAGGTGGCGGAAATCCGGGGCGGCAACGACAAGCTCCTGAACTGGCTCACCGGCCAGGTGATGAAAGCCGCCAAAGGCAAAGCCAACCCGAAGATCGTGACGGAAGCGCTGAAAAAGGCTCTTTCAGAACAGTGACCAAAAACTAAAGATGAAAGACCAAATATTTTCCGGCACTAGCTTTAGTATTTGGTCTTTCCTATTTAGTATTTTTGTTCAAGCCCTCAGGGCTTGAACAGCTTCCGGTTCCCGGCCAGCGTGTTCCACACCTGCTTCACTTCCCCGGTCAGCGTCTGCTTGACCATGGCCAGGGAAAAGTCCGCGGCCTGTCCCAGGCTGATGTAGGGGGGCAGCGCGATGGCATCCCGGTCCACACGGGCATCCAGCAGAGCCGCGCCCGGGTAGTCCAGGAACGTTTTCACCATCTGGTCCACCTGGCTTGACTTATCCAGCACAAAGCCCTTGATGCCCACGGCGTCCGCCACGGCGGCAAAGGAGGGGTTGTCCAGGTTGATGCCCCACGGAATCAGGCCTGCGGCCTGCATTTCCAACTGGATGAAGTCCAGGCAGTCGTTATTGTACACCACCAGCTTCACCGGCAGGTTGTACTGCGCTATGGTAATGAGGTCCCCCAGCAGCATGGACAGGCCGCCGTCTCCGCACAGGGCGACTACCTGGCGGTTCGGGTACGCCTTCTGGGCCCCGATCGCCATCGGCATGGCATTCGCCATGGAGCCGTGATTGAAGGAAGCCAGCGTTTTTCTGCCCAGCGTGGAGCACAGGAAACGCGCGCTCCAGATGCAGGGGGTGCCCGTGTCCACGGTAAACACGGCGTCCGGAGCCGCGTGCTTGTTCACGGCGGTGGTCACCTGTTCGGGGCGGATGGGCGATTCCTTGTCGTTCCCGTCCATGTAGGCATTCATGTCCTTCACATCCTTGGCGTGACGCTTCAGGGAGGCGTCCAGGTGGTCGGAATCCTTTTTCTCTTCCACCATTCCCAGCAGGGCGTCCACCGTGGCGCCCACGTCCCCGCAGATTCCCAGGTCCAGGCGGCAGCGGCGGCCCAGCACTTCCCCGCGACGGTCGATCTGGACGATGGAGGGCTTGGTGGGAAGGAAGTTGAAATAGGGGAAATCCGTCCCCCACATCACGATCAGGTCGCTCTCATGCATGGCCTTGTACGCGTCACCCCAGCCCAGCAGTCCGGTCATGCCTACGCCCACGGGGTTGTCATGCTCAAAATAGTCCTTGCCGCGCCAGGTGTAGGCAATCGGGGCCTTCACGCGGGCGGCGAGCTGCACCACCTTGCGTTCCGCTCCGGCGCAGCCGCCCCCGCAGAAGAAAGTAATGCGGTCGTGTGAAGCGAGCATCTGGGCCAGGCGTGCCACGGATTCATGGTCCGGAACCACTGTTTCCCGGGCAAAGGCGGGTGGATGCACCAGGTCTTTGGCCTCCGCCGGCGCGTCCGCCACGTCGCCCGGCAGCACGATGACGCCCACGTCATGCAGGGAATAGGCATGCTGGATGGCGGACATCAGCACGCGGGGAGCCTGCTCCGCCGTGGAAGCCAGTTCCGCATAGGAGCTGCATTCCTTGAACAGCTGCTCCGGATGGGTCACCTGGAAATAGTCCACCCCCACCTGGCTCTGGGGGATGTGGGAGGCGATCGCCAGCACGCGGGCCCTGCTCCGGTGGGCATCATAAAGGCCATTGATCAAGTGAAGATTGCCGGGGCCGCTGCTGCCGCAGCACACGGCCAGGTTACCGGTCAGCTGGGCTTCCGCACTGGCGGCAAAGGCGCCCACCTCCTCATGCCTCATGTGGATCCATTCGATGGTTTTTTTTCTGCGGAGGGCGTCCGTAATGGGGTTCAAACTGTCTCCCACAATGCCGTAAATGCGCTTTATTCCCGCTTTTTCCAAGATTTCAATAAGCTGATCAGCTACCGTATACATGCAGATTAGACCAAGACCGGTTGAAAAAAATCAGTGCTTGTGTGTCATAGATACCGGAAGTTCCTTCCGCGCGGAAAACCATGACGGATTTTCAAACAGCCGCCTCTCCTGCCGGGAGGCTTTTTCCTTGAAGAAACCGCGTTGGAGTCTATCTTGGCAAGGTAGTTCCATTTTCCTTGATACCAAACCATGAAATTCCTCACTAAAGCTCTCCTGATGGCCACCGTTCTGGGAAGCGTTGCCACCGTTCCCGCAGCAGTCGTCTTCCCGGGCCCCACCCCCGGCGCGGCCAATGCGGAGCAGGCGCCCTCCGGCTATACCCTTTCCAACAACATCCTGACGGCCAAATTCATCAACCGGGGCGGGAAGCTTTCCTTCGGAGGAATGACGTCCAAACTGGGCCCTGTAGCCAAGGCCGGGGACGAATTGTTCATCATCAACCTTCAGGACGGCCAGAGCATCAAGTCCTCCGGCCTGAAGGCGGGGGACGTCAAACTCGTCACCCTCCAGCCCAATCCCAAGGCGTTCAAACTGGCGGACCGCTTCCCCGGAAAAGCCGTCACGGCCTCCTTCCAGGCGCTGAACGGCTCCCTGCACATTTCCTGGCGCGCCGTACTCAGGGACAATTCCCATTACCTGCGGCAGGAACTCCGCCTGGTGAGCACAAAGCCCATTCAGATGAAAAGCATCGTGGCCATGCAGTATGACCTGGTGGAAGGGAAGGCGGGTTCCCCCTCCGTTTCCGGCAATGCCAGGGGCGCGCTCATCGTGAACGACCTGGCGTTCACCGCCCTGGAACCGCCCATGGGTATCAACACCGTGGGAGGCTCCGGAAACGCGGCAGGCGGGGAGTCCACAGCCTGGAACGCGGACAAATGGTCCACGGCTTCATGGACGGGCAATTTCAACATTCCGCAGGAGCTGAAAAAGCAGTACGGGGAACAGGTAGCCTGCGCGGAAGGCCCCGTCACCATTGACGGCAAGGGCTCCTGCACCATTACCTTCCAGTACAAGGGAGGCGACAAGGGAAACAACAAGCTGAACACCGCCGGCGTGCAGCTCCTTTCCGCCAAGGGGGCCGTCCTTGATTCCGACTTCCACGCCGGGAGTACCGGAGACGCCAATGCCAACAATTCCTACACCGTAAAAGTTCCCGCCAAGGGGAATTACCTGCTGCGCTACTGGGTCCAGACCAAGAGCGAACCGATTGCCAGCAAGGGGGAAATCACTTTCTCCCTGCCCGTGCGCACGCTGGAGGAAAAGGAAGACGCCCAGGCGGACGATTCCCAGCTCGCCCAGGGCGTCTGGAGCCGCAAAACCACCATGCAGCCCAGGGAGGTGTGGGAGGTGTCCTCCGTCCTCGGCATCTTCGCCCCCGGCCAGCAACGCCGTTCCTTCCTGGCCTATATGGAGCGGGAGCGCGTGATGCCCTACCGTCCCTTCATCCATTACAATTCCTGGTATGAACTGAACATCAACCGGAACAATGATTCAGACCCCGCCAAGCGCATGACGGAAGAACAGTGCCTGGCCGTCCTGAAGGATTGGCAGGAACAGTTTTTCCAGAAGCGCGGCATGTCCATTGACGCCTTCGTCTGGGACGACGGCTGGGACGAGTTCAACAGCCTGTGGGATTTCCACAGGATGTTCCCGCAGGGCTTCAAGCGCATTGACGCCGCCGCGGGTAAACAAAAGGCCGGCATCGGCACCTGGCTGGGCCCGGTGGGCGGCTACGGAGCCTCCAAGGGCAAGCGCCTGGCCCACTGGAATGTGAAGCACCCGGACAACAAGATCGGCAACTTCCAGCTTTCCAACAAGGAATACTTTGACGCCTTTGTGGGCCGCTGCTCCCAGATGGTGAAGGACTACAACATGAAGTACTTCAAATTCGACGGCATCAGCACCCATTTCCACGCCAAGGGCCCCGGCAACGAGGAGGATGCGGAAGGCATCATCCGCGTGCTGAACGCCCTGCGCAAGAAGAAGGGGGACCTTTACATCAATTGCACCGTGGGCACCTGGGCCTCCCCGTTCTGGTTCCGTTATGCGGATTCCGTATGGAGGCAGGAAAACGACTTCGGAACGATTGGCGTGGGCGACAACCGCGACAAGTGGATTACCTACCGCGACCGCCTGGTGCATGAGGTCTTTGTGCAGGGTTCCCCGCTGATGCCCATCAATTCCATGATGACCCACGGCCTGATGGTCACCAAGTTCGGGCCGCCCGCGTGCATGCCCCGCGACCCTGAAAACGTGAAGAAGGAACTCCGCTGCGCCACGGCCTGCGGCACCTCCCTGCAGGAGCTTTACGTGGACAGGGACCTGATGAACGCCAAGGACGGCATGCTGTGGGACGAGCTGGCCAAGGGCATTAAATGGATACGCCGCAACGCGGACGTTCTGGACGACGTGCACTGGGTGGGCGGCAACCCGTGGAACAAGGAGGCCAATGAAGGGGCCGTGTACGGCTGGGCCGCATGGAATAAAAACAAGGCCACCCTGGCCCTCCGCAATTCCTCCGACCAGGAAAAGAGCCTGACCGGCACCCTGCGCGGCATCCTGGACATTCCCGCGGACGTCAAGGGGGCCATCACCTTCAAGGATTCCTATGACGACCAGCGGGAGCTGGACGGCTTCTCCGGCAAGACCGTAAACATTGACAAGGAGCTCACCTTCACGCTGAAGCCCTTTGAAGTGCTGGTGTACGAAGGAGGAAAGGTCAAATAAAAGCTTCCGGAGTCCCGGAGCCACGCTCCCGCTCAAGCAGAAGCGGCACTTGAAAAGCTACATTGGGGGGGAGGCTGGAAAAGCAGCCTCCCTCCATTTTTTCCACCCGTCCCTGCGCCCGGGTCAGAACGTTTTCTCAAACGTCACCGCTTCCAGCGGGTCGGAGGGGTTGACCGGCATCACCAGGCATTCCGCATTCTCCCCGCCCAGGTACAGCGTCAAACTGCTGCCGGGAGAATAAACGATGGAGACGCCGTAATATCCCCCTTTCTTCACCAGGGACCAGGTTCCGCGGCAGGAGGAAACGAGGTCCTCCTCCAGCACGGAAAGGTCATCCCTGTCTTCCGGGCGGGAAATCCACCTGCCCCACGCCTCCGGGCGCGGGAAGGAGGAAATCTCGCACGTTCCGTCTTCATTCAGGAGAAGCGTGGAGGAGCTGACCTGGAAAAAGCGCTTCAGCTCCGGAGGCCGGAAAAACCACCGCTCCCTGGGGGAGGATTCCACCTCGTACTTTCCGGACAGGGCCTGGAGCTCCGGCTCCTGGATCCACAGGAAGGTCTTTTGATGCATCACCTGGCGGCACGCCAGGCCCACCACGGCCAGCAGGGAAAGGAACGCCAGGGCAAACGCCCACAGGGCCAGCCGCTTTCTCCACCACGCATACACGGCGGCCAGTCCCGCCACGCTGCCCACGCAGACCCAGAACCCCCAGGAGCGGGAGAGGAAGGCAAGGGCGTCCGCCAGTACGGAAAGGCCATGAGAAAGATCATTCCACATAGGTGCTTCAGAATCGCCGGAACTCCGTCAAAGTCAAGGCAACAATGCCGCCTTTTACGGCACGGGAGGCAAGCCGCGCCGCTCCTTTCCCAAAAACTCCCGTCATCATCCCTGAAAATCCTCCTCCGCACTTTTCTCACGGACTCCAATCAGGTAAAGAAACATCTCAACCATGAAGAGTGCAGCACATCACCAGGGACTTTCGGAACAGCAGGTTCTGGAAAACCGGACCAAATACGGGGTCAATATCCTGACGCCCCCGGTAAAGGAACCCCTGTGGAAGCAGTTCCTGGAAAAATTCTCAGACCCCATCATCAAGATTCTGCTGGTGGCCCTGCTCCTGTCCGTAGGCGTGGCCTGCTACCAGTTCTTCACCGGAGCGGAACCGGCCAGCGTCTTCCTGGAGCCCGTGGGCATCCTGGTAGCCATCCTGCTGGCTACCTGCGTGGGCTTCGCCTTCGAGGTAAGCGCCAACAAGAAGTTTGAAATCCTGAACCAGGTCAACGACGAGACCATGGTCCAGGTGATCCGCGGCGGCAATATCTGCGAACTTCCCCGCCGGGACGTGGTGGTGGGAGACATCGTCATCCTGAACACTGGGGAGGAGGTTCCGGCGGACGGCGTCCTGCTGGAAGCCGTTTCCCTCCAGGTCAACGAATCCACGCTGACGGGGGAACCCCTCATCGGCAAAACCACGAATGAGGCGGAATTCAAGAAGGACGCCACCTACCCCTCCAACCACGTTCTGAAAGGAACCACCGTGGCGGACGGCCACGGCATCATGGAAGTGACGTCCGTAGGGGACAGGACGGAATACGGCAAGGTCTATGAAGGCTCCCAGATCGACAACAAGGTGCAGACTCCCCTCAACCGCCAGCTTTCCAGGCTGGGCGACCTCATCACCTGGGCCAGCTACGCCATTGCCGCCCTCATCATCATCGGGCGCCTTACCCTGTACTTCTCCCACCTGCCCGGCCCCGTGGAATGGCTGAGCGCGGGAACCTACATTCTGAACACCGTCATGATCGCCGTGACCGTCATCGTGGTTACGGTGCCGGAAGGGCTGCCCATGAGCGTCACCCTGAGCCTGGCCCTGAGCATGAAGAGCATGCTCGCCAACAACAACCTGGTGCGCAAGATGCACGCCTGCGAAACCATGGGGGCCGCCACCGTCATCTGCACGGACAAGACGGGCACCCTGACGCGCAACCAGATGAACGTATACAAGGCGGACTTCTACGGCCTGGGGGACGCCGCCCCGGCGGACGGCGAGCTGGGCAACCTGATCCGGGAAGGCATCGCCGTCAACTCCACCGCCTTCCTGGACTATGCGGACCCGGAACACATCAAGGCCCTGGGCAATCCCACGGAAGGGGCGCTCCTCCTGTGGCTGCACGGGCTGGGCGTGAATTACCTGGACCTGCGGGAAAACGCCCGCGTGCAGGAACAGCTCACTTTTTCCACGGAACGCAAGTACATGGCTACCGTGGTGGAATCCCCCCTGCTGGGCAAAAAAGTCCTTTACGTGAAGGGCGCGCCGGAAATCGTGCTGGGCCTCTGCTCCACCGTCCTGACTCCGGAAGGCCAGGTTCCTGCCGCGGACATGCGCCCCGCCATTGAGGAACAGCTCCTGGCCTACCAGAACCAGGCCATGCGCACGCTGGGCTTCGCGTACCGAATCCTGGATGATGACGCCCCGGTGTTTGAGGACGGCCGCGTCATCCGCAAGGACCTGGTTTACCTGGGCATCGCCGCCATTTCCGACCCCGTCCGGGACGACGTGCCCCAGGCTGTGAAGGACTGCATGGACGCGGGCATCAATATCAAGATCGTCACGGGGGACACCCCCGGCACCGCACGGGAAATCGGCCGCCAGATCGGCCTGTGGACGGAGGCGGACACGCCGGACCGCCTGATGACGGGCGTGGAATTTGAACAGACGCCGGATGCGGAACTGCTGGACCGCGTGATGGACCTGAAAATCATGTGCCGCGCCAGGCCCATGGACAAGGAACGCCTGGTGAAGCTACTCCAGAAGAAGGACCAGGTGGTGGCCGTCACCGGGGACGGCACCAACGACGCCCCCGCCCTGAACGCCGCGCAGGTGGGCCTCTCCATGGGGGACGGCACTACCGTAGCCAAGGAGGCCAGCGCCATCACCATCTTGGACAATTCCTTCATGAGCATTTCCCGCGCCGTCATGTGGGGACGCTCCCTGTACCGGAATATCCAGCGCTTCATCGTCTTCCAGATGACCATCAACGTGGCGGCCTGCCTCATTGTGCTCATCGGCGCGTTCCTGGGCACGGAATCCCCCCTCACGGTCACGCAGATGCTCTGGGTCAACCTCATCATGGATACCTTCGCCGCGCTGGCCCTGGCCTCCCTGCCGCCGGACGAACGCGTGATGCAGGATCCGCCGCGCAAGACGACGGACCACATCATCACCCGCCCCATGGGCAGGAACATTCTGGGCGTGGGCATCCTGTTCGTGGCCTTCCTGTTCGGCCTGCTGCAATACTTCAAGCATGCGGACGTCACCAGCCTCACGCAGTTCAGCCTCAGCGGCTACTTCGGCAGCTACCTGGACTTCTCCTCACCGGAGCATGAACTGACCGGCTATGAACTGTCCCTGTTTTTCACCATCTTCGTCCTTCTCCAGTTCTGGAACATGTTCAACGCCAAGGCTTTCAACACGCACCAGAGCGCCTTTGCCCGCATGGGCGCCAGCATCGGGGGCTTCGGAGTGGTGGCTCTGCTCATCCTGGCCGGGCAATACCTCATCGTCACCTTCGGCGGCAAGATGTTCAACGTGGTGCCCCTGAGCTGGACGGACTGGGGCATCATCTTTGCCGGCACCTCCCTCGTCCTGTGGATCGGAGAGCTGGTGCGCGCCTTCACGCCGGACAAATCCTCCGCCCGCCCGTAAGACGTCCCGCCGCGTCATCCGGGTGAAAATCCACCTGCATGACACGGACGGCGCTGCCGCCCGGAAAGCCTTCTTTCAACAAAGGAGGCCGCCGGCGTGTCATTCACAGCATGGACTTGACACGCCTGACGGGCTCTATCTCCGGTTCCGCCGTTCTCCTCTTCTTGTTCTCCCTCCTTTTTTCCGGGTGTAAAAAGACGGAACAGGTGCCGCATGAAACGCCCACGCTTATTTACGAACAGCCTGTTGCCATGGACATCCCGGTGACGGGAAGCTGGGTGGGCCATCTGGATGGCGTGGACAACGCCTCCATCGTTCCCCAAATCACGGGCTACCTGCAAACGCAGAATTACGCCAACGGCGCCATTGTGAAGAAGGGGGAGGTGCTTTTCCGCATTGACGATTCCACCTTCAAGGACCAGGTCTCCAGGGCCAAAGCCACGCTGGAACAGGCGCAGGCCCAGCTCCAGCAGTTGAATTATGACGCGGAGATTTACAAGCCCCTGGCCGCGGAGAACGCCATTTCCAAGCAGAAGTACGAGGATACGCGCCTCTCCGCCATTGCCGCGGAAGCGCAGGTGCAGCAGGCCACGGCGGCCCTGGCCCTGGCTGAAAAGAATCTTTCCTATACGGTGCTGTATGCCCCCTTTGACGGAATCGCCGGCATTTCCAAGACGAATATAGGCGACCTGGTCAGCCCGGAAAGCGGCCCCCTCGCCGTCGTATCCTCCGTCAATCCCATCCGCGTCAACTTTGCCGTCACCCAGCAGGAATGGATCCAGCAGGCCGGCAAGAACGGGAATGAAGGCGTCCAGACGGGCAGCAAGCTGGATATCACGCTGAAAGACGGTACCAAATACCCGGAACAGGCTACGGTGGTAGCCATTGACCGGGCGTTCAACCCCCAGACGGGCACCATCCGCGTGCAGGCCAACCTCCCCAATGCCGATTACCTGCTGCGCCCCGGCATGTTCATCATGGCTACGGCCCGGCTGGCTACCGTCAAAAACGCGCTGACCGTTCCGGCAAAGGCTCTTCTTTCCACGCAGGGGCGCTTTTTCGTCATTGCGCTGGATGAGAACAACCACCCTTCCATCATCCCCGTGCAGGCCGGAACGCAGCTCGGCGACCGGCAGCAGGTCATTCCGCTGAAACCGGGTTCCCTCACCCCGCAGAGCAAAGTGGTCGTGGACGGCCTTCTCCAGGCGGAAATGGCCTCCAGAAACCCGGACGCACGCCTGAAAGCGGTACCCGCCAGCAACCAATAAGCCCCTCCCGCCATGGCCGATTTCTTCATCAAGCGCCCCATCCTCTCCATCTGCCTCTCCATCATCATCGTCCTGCTGGGGACCTTCTCCATTCTGCGCCTGCCCATTTCCGAGTATCCGGACATCATCCCCCCTTCCATCCAGGTGACGGCCACCTATCCCGGAGCGGATTGCGAGACGGTGGTCAAATCCATCGCATCCCCCATTGAGCAGCAGATGTCCGGCGTGGACGGCATGTCCTACATGACTTCCGTCAATACCAACAACGGGCAGATGAGCATGATGATCCTCTTTGAGATCGGCACGGAGGCGAACATGGACCAGGTGCTTTCCTACCTGCGCTACGGGCAGGCCACCTCCCAGCTTCCGCCGGAAGTCAGCGAACTGGGCGTCTCCCTGCGCAAGACCAGCGGGCTGCCCGCCCTGGTCGTCAGCCTTTATTCCCCCCAGGGAACCTACGACGGCCTCTGGCTGGCCAATTACGCGTATATCAACATGGTGGACGCCATCAAGCGCGTGCCCGGCGTGGGCGACGTGCAGGTGTTCGGCTCCGGCCGCTATGCCATGCGCATCTGGCTGAATCCGGAAAAGATGGCCGCCCTGAACATCACGGCCCGTGACGTGATGCTGGCGGTGCAGGCCCAGAACGCCGTGAACCCGGCGGGCAAGATAGGCGCGCAGCCCGCTCCGCCGGACCAGCAGCTTTCCTTCACCGTGAAGGCGCCCGGACGCCTGACCAGCGTGAAGGAGTTTGAAAACATCGTGGTGCGCGGACAGGGCAGTTCCATCGTGCGGGTGGGCGACGTCGCCCGCGTGGAGCTGGGTTCGGAGACTTACAGCCTCAGCTCTTCCGTGAACGGCATGCCCGCCGCCTCCATCGGCATTTACGAAGCGCCCGGAGGGAACGCCATCCAGCTGGTGGACAATATCAAGGCCCTGCTGAACGATACGGAGATGCCCCCCGGCATGGATTACCTCGTTTCCCTGGACTCCACGCTGGCCGTCCGCGCCGGGATTGAAGACATCGTCAGCACGCTGGTGATCGCCCTGGGCCTGGTTGTGCTGGTGGTCTTCATCTTCCTCCAGGGCTGGCGCGGCACGCTGATTCCGGCTTTTGCCGTGCCGGTGTCCATCGTAGGCGCCTTCATCGCCTTTCCGTTTTTCGGCTTTTCCATCAATACCATCTGCCTGATGGGCCTTGTGCTGGCTATCGGCCTGGTGGTGGACGACGCTATCGTGGTGGTGGAGGCGGTGAAGAACCATATTTCCAACGGAGAAAAGCCGCTCCAGGCCACCATCGCGGCCATGAAGGAGGTATCCGGCCCCATCGTGAGCACGGCCCTGGTGATTTCCTGCGTGTTCGTGCCCACCCTGCTGCTGCCCGGCGTCACGGGCAAGCTGTTCGAGCAGTTCGCCGTGACTATCGGCATGTCCATCATCATTTCCGCCTTCTGCGCCCTGTCCCTCAGCCCCACCCTGTCCGCCGGGCTGCTGAAAGGAGGGAAAGCGGATTCCATCCCCCTGCTGGGGCCCTTCTTCAAGTTATTCAACAAGGGCTTCAACAAGGCGCGCGACTGGTACGTGGAAATTTGTGCCAAGCTCATCCGGCACATGTGGCTTTCCATCCTGCTGCTGGCCGCCATGACCGCCCTCCTCTTCCCTCTCGCCAAGCTCATTCCCACAGGCTTCCTTCCCAATGAGGACCAGGGCTACCTGTTCGGCGGCGTGGAACTGCCGGACAATACCTCCCTGAACGTCACGGCGGCCACCGCCGCGCGGATTGAACAGATCATCCGGGAAGATCCCGGCGTGGAAGTGGTCACCACCGTAAACGGGTTCAACCTCATCAGCTCCGTCCAGAGCTCCTCCAATTCCTTCTTCTTCATTTCCCTGAAACCATGGTCCGAACGCACCGCCCCGGGCATGACGGCGGACGGCATCGCCGCCCGGCTGAAAAGCAAGCTGAACGCGGAGATTTCCTCCGGCATGGCGTACGTGGTCCCGCCGCCGCCCCTGCCGGGCGTGGGCACATCCGGAGACGTCACCTTCCTGCTGGAGGACCGCCAGGGCATCGGGGAGAAATTCCTGGCCGCCAATACGTCCAAATTCATCGAGGCTGCGGAAAAGAGGCCGGAAATCGCGGGCATCAGCAATTTCATGTCTCCCTCCAACCTTCAGTACAATCTGAACGTGAATACGGAGCAAGCCACCCTCCAGAACATGAACGTGGATGAGATTTACGCCACCATCCAGGCGTATATGGGCAGCACCTTCCTGAACAATTTCAACATTTACGGTCAGGAATGGCAGGTGTACATGCAGGCGGACGCCCCGTACCGGAACAGCATCGACAAGCTTTCCATGTTTTACGTGCGCAACAATGACGGCGACCCGGTCCCGCTGGATTCCGTCATTAACGTCACTCACGGCTGGGCGCCGGAATTCCTGATCCGCCAGAACATGTTCAACAGCTCCCAGCTCAACGTCACCCCGGCTCCGGGCTATTCCTCCGGGCAGGTCATGAATGCCCTGGAGGAAGTCTTCGCCCAGACCATGCCGTCCGGCATGGGGTATGACTACTCCGGCATGAGCTACCAGGAAAAACAGGCGCAGAAAGGCATCACCATCGGCATGATCTTTGCGGCGTCCGCCGTGTTCGTTTTCCTGATCCTGGCCTCCCTGTATGAGAGCTGGTCCCTGCCCGTGGCCGTCTTCATGACCGCCCCCATCGCCATCCTGGGCGCATTCCTGGCCCTGTGGATGTTCGGGCTGAACCTGAACATTTATTCGGAAATCGGCCTCATCGTGCTGATTGCGCTGGCGGCCAAGAATGCCATCCTCATCGTGGAATTCGCCGTGCTGGAACTGAGGCAGGGCACGGACCTGCTTACGGCCACGCTGGACGCGGCCAGAATCCGCCTGCGCCCCATCCTGATGACCTGCTTTGCCTTCATCATGGGCTGCCTTCCCCTGGCCGTAGCCACGGGAGCGGGAGCGGCGGCGCGGCAGGTGGTGGGCGTGGGAGTCATCGGCGGCATGATTACGGCCGTCTTCATCGGGGTGTTCTTCATCCCCTCCTTCTTCTACCTGATTGCCAAGCTGGCCAAACTGGACAAGAAAGCGGCGAGGGAACTCCAGGAAAAGGCCCAGGGAGCAGCCGCCCCGGCCAAGTAGGCCACGCCGCACGCCCGGAACGGCAAAGCCCGCGCCTGCACGGGAGCCCTTTCCGCTACATCCAAAATATCCAGGCCCAGAAAGCCTTCACGAAGACGAGCACCACATTGATCAGCAACCCTACCTTCACCATGGTCATCTGAGGGAATTTCCCTGTGGCGAAGGCCAGGGCGTTGGGAGGCGTGGAGACGGGAAGCATGAAGGCGCAAGAGGCCCCGATGCCCACCAGAAGCACCAGCGGCGTGGCGGACATGCCCATGGCGGAGGCCACCGTCACCATCAACGGGGCCACCAGGGCGGCGCTGGCCGTATTGGAGCAGAATTCCGTCAGCGACGTGATGAAGAGGCTGATGATGAGCAGGATGATAATGGGACTCTGCCCCATGGCCAGGGAAGATACCTGGTCCGCCAGAAATCCCGCCGCCCCCGTCTGGACGAGGATGCTGCTGAGCGTGATGCCGCCGCCGAACAGCAACAGGACGCCCCAGTCCGTATTTTTGGCGATGCCGCCCCAGTTGATGACCCCGCACAGGGGCAGCAGAACCGCGGCACACAGCGCAATGAGCGTGTCCATGGACGGAATGCCGCCCAGAGCGGAGGAAAGGAAGCTGCTGCACATCCAGCTCCCGGCCACCAGCACGAAGAGAAGAAGCACGCGCACCTGCCTGGCATTCAGCCGGGCCTCCGCATCCTCCCCTTCCGCCGGGGCCATGTCCACATGCAGCCCCAGCCGCGGTCGGAAGAACAGGTACATCAGGCAGAAGACAATCACTCCGAATACCAGGACAATGGGCATGGCAATCCGGAACCATTCCGCAAATCCCATGCCGAGCTCATGCGCCGCAATGGCGTTGGGAGGGGAACCCACCAGCGTTCCCATGCCGCCGATGGAGGCGCTGTACGCCACCCCCAGCACGGCAAAGGGAGCCGTCGTCTTGAGCTTTTCCGCCGGAATGCGGTCCAGCAGGCCGATGACCAGCGGGAGCATCATGGCCGCCGTGGCCGTATTGGACATCCACATGGAGAGGAACGCCGTAGCCAGGAAAATCAGGATCAGGGCCATCCCCAGGCTTCCGCGGGCCATCCGGAGGATTTTTCCAGCCAGCCAGGTATCAATTTTCTGTTCGTGGAGAGCCCCGGCCAGCGCAAAGCCGCCGAAGAACAGGAAAATGGTGGGATCCGCAAAGCCGGCCAATGCCTTCGCCCCCGGAAGAATCCCCATGAACATGGCGAGCACCGGCACCAGCAGGGCGGTCACGGTCACATGCAGTGCTTCCGTCAGCCACAGAATGCCGATGAAGGTGAGAACGGCCAGCCCCCTGGCTACCTCCGGCTCCACGGGAAGCCACTTGAGCATGGCCAGGAAAAGAAGCACGTCACACGCAATGATGATGTAATTGCGGTGTCCTTTGGCGGTGTCGGTGGTACAGTGGCGCATGGCTGGAAAAACAAAATGGTGTTATTTCCTTTTGTACGCCTCCGGGGAATAGAGTCAATATCATTCCGGAAAAGTCCGGGAGAAGCCCCCATGCCGCGGAAGCATGGGCAGGAACGGGCCATGGCCCACAGCGAAGGAATCCGCAGGGGCGCCCCAGGAAAAATCAGGCCGCCCACGGTTCCTTTGTACACAAGAAGGCCATGCCATGCAAAAAGCCGCCATGCAATTGCACGACGGCTTGTAAAAACTGTTTGATTGACGCGCGGAGGCAGTAACCTCCGCCCGGGCAATTATTCAGCGGCGGGTTCGGCGGCCTTCTTGGCAGCCGGCTTTTTGGCGGGAGCCTTCTTGGCGGCGGCAGCCTTGGTTTCAGTCTTCTTGGCTGGGGCCTTGGCCGCGGTCTTTTTGGCGGGAGCTTCCTTGGCGGCAGGCTTGGCGTCCTTGGCAACGGGAACGGCCAGACGGATAGGCGTATTGGAATTCAACTTGGACTGTTCCTTCTTACGCTTGATGTATTCAACACGTCTGCGGCGCTTGGTGACTTTGCGGATTTGCTGTCCCATAGTGATAATTGCTATGATATTTACTAATTCTTAAGAGCTCCATGTGGCACATGGGCGTGGATACAACTACCAACCCCGCCTCCCATACGCAAGCACAAAGCATTATTAAGGCACAGAAAGACGGCGGCAGTCCCCGCTTTTTCCAACCGGGCCGGAAAAAGGGAACGGCGGCAGGCGGGGCGGAACAAAAGGGCTCCCTACCACAATTTCAGCGCATCCACCCGGACCGGATGCTCCCAGCGCAGGTGGTCCCGGATGGCGGCGGCAATGAATTCCAGGCCGCGCTCCACCGCCGTGGCCAGTCCGTCCCCGGCGGCCAGCCCCGCCCCGGCCAGCAGCTCGTCAAAGGAGGCCAGCATCCCGGCATCGTAGTCGCAGGTACGGCTGTCAATCGGAAAGACGCCCGACGCATCCCCGATGCCCAGGACCTTCTGCCCCGTGAGCTGCCAGTGCAGATAGCCCGCCAGCGTCGTCAGGAAGTCCACCTGCCGGACATGGTCCTCCCCGTTGAGGATGGCCTGGTAAAAGTGCGCCACCGTCCACCGCTGCGGAATGTTGAACCGGAACCGCTCGGTCAGTGCCTCGGCCGCGGCCCGGGTCGTTGTGTTGCGCCAGGTGCGGAAGGCGGTCAGCGGACGGCCCTGCCGGTCAAAGGGCAGGTAACCGTGCATCATCGCCGAGACCCCCAGGGCGCCCACCGTCCGCAGCGGTTCGCCGAAGGCCGCTTCATAGTTGCGGGCCAGATCGCGGAAGGCGTGCTGTACGCCGGTCCAGACCTCGTCGAGATGGTAGGTCCAGTACCCGCCTTCAAAACGGTTCTGCCAGTCGTGGGCGCCGGACGCCAGCACGGTGCCGTCCGGCCCGGCCAGCACCGCCTTGATGCGGGTCGAACCGAGTTCCAGGCCCAGAGAAGTGGATTTTTGTTCAAGTTTCTGCATAGGATCACCGCCTGTCGGAAATGGGAATTGACACGGCCGCAGGGGCCGTTTACAATACAGGAAAAAGGGGGAATGATTCGTGCGTGCGGTCTTTGACAAAGGGGAGCTGCTGGTGCTGCTGCGGGATTTTTATGAGCTGACCGGTCTGCGCACCGTCGTCTTTGACGAGTGGGGGATGGACATTCTGTCCTACCCGCAGCAGCTGCCGGACTACTGCCGTCTGGTGCGCGCCACCCCCCAGGGCGAGATGGGCTGCCGCCTGTGCGACCAGAAAGCCTGCCGCCAGGCCCGGCAGGAAAAGACCACCTGGATCTATCCCTGCCACGCCGGCCTCATCGAGGCCATCACGCCCATCCAGATCGACGGTGTGGTCGTGGGGTATCTGCTGCTCAGCCATATCGTGCAGGGCGCCGACGAACAGGCCGAATGGCAGCGCGCCTGGCAGCTCTGCGCCGGGTATCCGATTCGTCAGGAGGAACTCTACCGGGCCTACCGCCAGCTTCCCCGCACCCCGTACCAGCGGCTGCGGGCGGCGGGCGACCTGCTCCCCCCGTTGTTGGTCCCTCTCGGCCCGGGCGCTGTGTCAGGTCCACATGGCCCGCCTTGTGCCGGGCAGCCCGGCCGAGACACTCAACCGCTTTCTGGCCGATCACCTGGCCGAGGATCTGTCCAGCGACCGCATCTGCGCGGCGCTCGGCATGGGCCGCACCGCGCTGTACCAGCTCTCCAAGGAAACCTACGGCTGCGGCATCAACGAGTCGGTCCGCCGGCTGCGCATCCAGCGCGCCATCCGCCTGCTGACCACCACCCGGCTGACCAACAACCAGATCTGCCAGCAGATCGGCATTGCGGACTACAACTACTTTTTCCGCGTCTTCCGCCGCCAGACCGGCTTTACGCCCCAGGCCTACCGCCGCCAGTTCTCAGGCACCGACTGACGGGGCACTTCTGCTCCTATCATACCCCCGCCGCCCCCTGCCCGTATAGTGACAGATGTTCGGATTGCTGGATTTTTGTTCGCAAATCGTTGTC
>OGUM01001323.1_pt1 | contig 18256 bp, 8 predicted proteins | sample 1553631 | NCBI WGS metagenome assembly OGUM01 (sample SAMEA2580228, study PRJEB22360) | human gut metagenome | biome: human gut; feature: human-associated habitat; material: faeces | place: Denmark | collected 2008/2010 | reverse complement strand
AATGCTGGAATCCATGACTTTGGCGTAGCGCTGGGTCATACGGATATCAGAATGCCCCAGCATTTTGGCAATATTCTCCATCGAAACACCGTTCGCCAAAGCCACGACCGTCGCGAACGTATGACGGGCAGTATGTGTGGTCAAATTCTTTTGAATGCCGCAGAAATCTGCAATCTCTTTCAGATAGGAATTCATCTTCTGGTTACTCGGCACGGGCAGGAGTGCGCCAGTTTTCGTACACAGTGGATGATTCTTGTATTTTTCCATGAGTAACTGCGGAATCTTCAGTAGGGGAATGTTGCACATATTATTGGTCTTCTGACGGGCTTTACGTATCCATAGGTCGTCGTTGTTGTCGCGAACGATATGCTCCTGTCGAAGGTTGTTCACGTCGACATAGGCCATCCCCGTAAAAACACAAAAAATAAACACATCTCGCACATATTCCAACCGAGGCAAAGCAAACTCTTTGCACATCATCCGCTCAATCTCTTCCTTGGTCAATACCTCCCTAATGACTTCTTTTTCCTGAAAGCGGATTCCGGCAAAAGGGTTCTTGTGCATCCAGTCATTGGCGATAGCCAGGTTAACAATCTTCTTTAAACCCTTCATATAACGAATCACGGTATTTTGCTGGCAGTTGCGTGTCGTCTTGAGGTAAATCTCGAAATTTCGCACGAATTCACCATTTAACTCGGTGAGGTTCATATCTTCTTTTCCATATTGTTTCTGGATGAAATGGCCGAGGTATTTACAACAGTTGTCGAAGCGGCTAACAGTAATTTGCACATAGTCAATACCAATCAGCCTGCGGCAATCATTGTTGTGCTTCCGGAAAACATTCAGAAGCGTGGAACGGCCCTCCTCGCAACTATAGAGTTTATCCATAATCAGGCGGGCTGTGTAGATAGTGCCTTCTGCCTCCAACTCCCGCTGAATAGTTAGCACCCGCAGTTTGAGCATGCGGATATATTCGTTCAGTTCAGCCGCGGCTTTGGTGCGCCCCATCGAACACTCCTTAGCCTGGGACCAAAGATTGAGCGCCACGCTACGCCGAATTTGCAATTCGACGCTAATACTATTCACGGTAATGCGAAGCCGAATGGGGGCTTCGCCGTTTTTTAAGAGTTTTGTCTTTTTGATGAAGAACAAAACGCTGAAAGATGCTCGTTTCATAACTTTAATTTACTGGTTAAAATTACGAAATCACGCCCTCTGAATCAAGTGGCAAAATATTGTGAATCAGTGCAAAATACGCCAAACTGTGGGCCTAAATCCGAGATCGAAAAAAGTCCCACGATTTTCACTTGCAAATATGCTCTGAAACCCTACTTTTTGCCTCTGCAAGAAAAAGATAAATCCCTGAATTCGTTTGAAATTCAGGGACTTGCCTTGTTTTACTTGTTTCTTAAGTGGTACCACCAGGAATCGAACCGGGGACACAAGGATTTTCAGTCCTTTGCTCTACCAACTGAGCTATGGCACCATCCGCGAAAAACGGGGTATTCCCTGTTATCGTGGTGCAAAGATAAGCAAAAAATTTAATACTGCAAATGCCTTATGCAATTTTGTCGGTAAATTTTTCCCGGCCTGGCAAAAAAACTACCGACCCGGAAATCAGAAAAAAGTCCGCTGCCCAAACGGACAGCGGACTTGACAGGCATGATACAGAGACGCTTAATTCGTTTTATTCTGGTTCGCCTCGCCGATTTCCGGGTTGGCAATCACGACGGAACGCGGCAGCTGGAACCGCATGCCGGATTCGTTCTGCTCCCACATGGCTTTGTAAATGTGGTTGTTCGCAACGCCTGCCGCCGTCATCGCGGCATCGTCCCGACGATCAATCGGCATATTCAGACGCCGACGGTCAAGCCACTCCAGAGCGCCCTCCATCCACATCTCGATACGTTTCTGAAGAATGATCTCCTCGACGACATCGTCGAGCGAAGCGGCCGTGATGTCGTAACCCGGATCGCGGTAGGTCGTCACGTAATCCTTGAGCGTCTTCTTGGCCGCGGCGATGTTGCTGTGCGCCTCGGCTTCAGCCTTGATGAAGACGGCCTCTTCGGCGCGCATATAGATCAGATCGGTATTGTTCCAGTCGCCGTTGTAACTGCGGAACTTGACCGAAACGTACTCCGAACGCGCTTTCACGCCCGAAGCAAGCGTATTGGGCAGGTTGGAAGGCAGGAGGCAGGCATAACCGCTCGTCGCAGCGTCCGGGTCCGGATTGTCCGTCTTGTTGAGCCACCAGCCGCGACGCACGTCGGTCGGATTCAGACGCGCATAGAGGTAGGAGTGGATCGGACGCTCGGCCCACATACCCGCATAACCGCTCATGTAGGGGTCCATCTGCGAACACCAGGTAGCCCATGTCTGGCAGTTGTCGGCCGTCATCTTGAAGCCGAAGATCAGACTCGGAACGTTCTCGATACGGTTGAAGCCGTTGTTGTAGTTCTCCTTGGAGACGAGCGTGTATTTGGCCAGAATATCGTCGGCCAACGAGACGGCTTTCCCCCAGTCCTCCATGACCAATGCGACACGGGCGCGCAGAATGGCGGCCACGCTGGCGTCGAAATCGGTCCGGGAACCGGTGTCGTCGTATCCGATCTCCTCGAAAATACGCAGCGCTTCGTCCAGGTCGTCGGTAATGCGTTTGTAGACCTGCTCCATCGTGGCGCGCGGCAGATTCTGGCCGAGGGTCTCCTCGGTGGCCAGAGGCACGCCCGGAAGGTCCTTGTTCGCCGCCGAGTAGGGATACTGGTACACGTTGATCAGGTGGTAGTAGCCGAACGCGCGGGAGGTCAGCGCACGGGCGCGGTAGGCCTTCATCGTCTCCGACTCGGCGGAAGCGTCGAGGGTCGCCGTCGCGAGAATCTCATTGGCCGTGGCGATCGGAATGTAGAACATGTTCCACACGTTGAAAGTCGGCGTATACTCCTCCTGCCAGTAGTCGTTGATATACATGTAAAGGTTCATGCTGTGTTGCAGCAGCAGGGTCATGTCCTGCCCGGCCATGCCGAACGCAAGTTCGAACCCTTTGAAACCGGTCAGCCACTGAAGGTCGTTCTTGTAATAGGTGGCATAGTGGGTGTAAATGGACGCCTCGATACCCTGAAGCACCTTGTCCGGGTCCTCCTTGACCACCTCGTCACGGGTCTCCGAAGAGACTTTTCCCGAAGGGTCCACGTCGAAGATATCGTCGCTGCAGGATACCGCAACTGCCGCGCTCATTAAAAATATCAGTATTTTTTTCATATCAATGTCGCTGCTTAGAAGTTAATATTGAGACCTACCGAAGTGGTGCGGATCGGCGAATAATACGTACCGTCCACGCTGTTCAAAGCGACCGTCGCGCCCTGACCGCCCATGCTCGTACGGGGATCGTAGCCCTTGCGCTTCGATGCGAAGAAGACGTTGTCGCAGGCGAAGTACACGCGAACGCTCTTGATGCCGATCTTGCTCATCCAGTTCGCCGGGAAGGTGTAGCCCAGCGTGATGTTGCGCAAGTTGAAGCAGGTTTTGCTGATCAGGAAACGATCCGACGAAGCGTTGATGTTCGAGTCGTTCGTGTTCCAGATCGGCGCCGAACCTTTCCCGGTCTCCGGATTCCAGGCGTCGGCATAGTTCTTCAGACGGTTCATCGGGAAATTCGCACTGCTGAACGCCGAGAAGTCGTAATCGTAGCCGTAGCCGCCGAACTGGAAGTTGGTCATAATCGTCAGGTCGAGGCTCTTCCAACGCAGCGTGGTGTTCAGGCCGCCCGTGAAATCGGGAAGCGCGCTCTTCTCCAGCAGGTACTGCGTGGCCTCGGTAGCATCGCCGGTCGTGACTTTCTCCACGCCCACAACGTTGCCCTCACCGTCCGTGAGATCCCGGTCCATATACCAGAGCGAGTTGCCCTTCTCATCCAGACCTGCGAACTGCCGCATCTCCCAGCGGTAGATGTCCTTGCCTTCGTAAATGCGCTGGTTGCCGTTGGGCATGCCCGAGACTTTGTACTCGTCGGGCAGGTTGAGCATCTTGTTGGCATAGGTGTAACCGTTGACCGACATGTCCCAGTACCAGTCCTTTTTCTGGATGAGCTTGACGTTCAGGTCGAATTCGAAGCCCGAATTGCGCAGTTTGCCGACGTTGTACCAGTCGTAGGCGCGGCCCGTCGAAATATCCTTCGTACGCTTGAAGAGCAGACCGTCCGACACGCGGATGAAGTAGTCCATCGTCAGGTTGATGCGGTCGTTCAGCAGACCCACGTCCAGACCCAGATCGAACGTCTTCTGCTTCTCCCACGTCAGATCGGGATTGCCGTAGTAATAGATCTCCGTACCCAGCTTGCCTTCGGAAATGGTAACCGTATACTGGTCGGTATAGGGATAGTAGTTGGCCAGGTCCTCGTTACCCTGCGTACCGTACGTGGCGCGGAGTTTCAGCTCCGAAAGCCAGCTGTGCGTACTCTCCATGAACTTCTCGGCTCCGATGCGCCACGAAGCGCCGACGGACCAGAACGTGCCCCAGGGATTGTATTTGAAACGCGAGGTTCCGTCGCGGCGGATACCGCCCGAGAAATAATAACGGTTGTCGTAGTTGTACTCCAGTTTGCCGAAGAAACCCTGAATGCGCAGCACGTCCTGATAGCCGTTGATCGACCCCATCTCGCCGGCGTTGTTCAGCTGCGGATTCTTGGGATCGTAAATGTTCGTCTTCTCGACCTCGGCGTAATCGCGCACCCAGCTGTTGTACTCATGTCCGATCAGCGCATTGATATTGTGGCGTCCGACGGATTTTTTGTAATTGAGCATCTGGATCAGGTTCAGATCGTAAACGTCCGTAGACTTTTTGTTGATCCGGCCCTTGGAACCGCGTCCGTCGCCGATCGTGGGGTTATAGAACAGCAGTTCGTCGGAGGCGCGATAGCCCAGCGACATGCTCGAGGTGAAGGTGAAGTCGCGCAGGAAATAGATCTCCCCGTAAGCGCGGCCCTGCAAGTTGTTGCGTTTGATGTCGCGCGTGTCCATCTTCAGCGTGGCGATGATGTTCTGGCCCGAGGTTCCGGGACGGGTCGTCGTGCCGTCGGTCTGCCCCGTACCCAGGTCGTAGACCTTGTCGCCGTTTTCGTCATACTTGATTTTCCCCTCGGCATCGCGGGCGTAGACCGGAAAAACCGGCTCCCACGAACGCGCCGTGGCGAACGCCGACGAAGCGAGGCTGCTGCCCTCCAGAATGTTGTTCTGCACCGTGTGGGCATAGGAGAGGTTGGCGCCCACCTTGATCCACTTGCGGAGCTTGGTGTTGACGTTCACACGGGCGCTGTAACGCTCGAAATCCGATTCGATCACATAGGATTCGTCCTTGAGGTAACCCAGCGAGATGAAATAATCGGACTTCTCGTTCCCGCCGCTGACCGAAACGTTCGTCTCGTTACGGAATCCGGTCTTGAAGAGTTCGTCCTGCAGGCGCTCGCTGTACATGCGCCGGGCCGACGGGTCGAGTTTGCCGGTCGCAGGGTCGATCAGGTAGGTCGACGAATATTTGTAGGGGTTGTAATTTCCGTGTGCACCCAGCACCTCCTGCGAGGCATAGAGCGCCGCGGCAGCCAGATCGCCGCCTCCCTCTTCGGGGCTTGACGCCCACTTCGTGTCGCGCATCGTGCGCCACTGCGCCTCGAGGTATTCGCCCGGATCGGTGATGATGTCATACTCGGGGACAGCGCGGGTGTTGATACCGAATCGCGTGTCCACGCTGATCGTGGGATTGTCCAGGCTGCCGCGCTTGGTCGTGATGAAAACCACGCCGTTCGCGGCGCGCGAACCGTAGAGCGAGTTGGCCGTGGCGTCCTTCGACACGGAGATCGACTCGATGTCGGCCGGGTTGATGTCGGCGCAGTGGCAAGGGGGGAGCCGTCGAGCACGATCAGCGCGCCGGTGCCCGCATTGAGCGAACCGACGCCGCGGACGTAGATCGCAGCGTCCGTACCGGGCTGGTTGGTGGCCGTAGTCAGCTGCACGCCGGGAACCGCTCCTTCGAGCATTTTCGAAACGGTCGAAACCTGACGCTTCGCAAGCTCCTCGCCGCGGATGGTGGCGATTGATCCCGTAAGGTCTTTTTTCGTCGTCGTGCCGAAAGCGGTCACCACGACATTCTCGATGGCCTGCGCATCTTCGTGCATCACGACTTCGACATGCGTCTTTCCGGCAACAGCCACTTTCCGGGTCTCGTAACCGATGAACGAAACCGCCAGCGTAGCGTCGGCGGGTGCGGCGATGGTGAATTTACCATCCGTGCCCGTGGTCGTACCGGTCGACGTGCCGTCGACCATAACGGTTGCGCCCGCGACAGGCTTACCCTCCGCATCGGCAACTTTACCGGAAACCTGCCGGTTTTGGGCGAATCCATATACACAAAGCCCCAAAACGGCAATTAACGATAGTAGAATTTTTCTTACCATAAGCGTTAATTTTAATAAAATTTTAAAATAAAAAGTTCACAAGCAAAGGTATGAAATTGCTAACTCGTTTACAAATAAATTATTAAAATAATTTACCGATATAACATATGTGTAGAAGATTGGTCGATAACGGTTACGATTTTGAAAATATCATCTCAAGAGGATTACAAATTGTAATCCCCTTTTCGGGTGTTTTCGGGTGTTTTGAGCGAATGTGTTAGCTGCGTGAACTTCTGCGTATATGTGAATCGGTCCTCAAAGGCGCTCCCGGACTTTTTCCAGGTCGGTATCGCGGTACAGCGTATCGAGGCGTTTCGAGAGCCGCTCCATGTCACCGTCGAGTTTCGAGTGGGTGATGGTCGCATAAATCTGCGTAGTCCGTATATTCTTATGCCCCAGCAGCTTGCTGATCGTTTCGATCGCCATTCCCTGCGAAAGCGTGATCGTCGTGGCGAAGGTGTGCCGGGCCGAATGGAACGTGATGTGCCGGGGAATGCCCGCCAGAGACATGATGCGTTCGAGGCAGATGTTGCACCAGCCGTTGCTCGGCAGGCGGAATATCCGCACATTCCGCTGCATCGGTTTGTATTTCAGCAGAATGGTGTACGGGATCGCGAAGATGCGCACGTTGACCGCAGATCCTGTTTTGCGGCGGGTGGTGCTGATCCACAGCTGTTTGCCGTCCTGCTGGATATGCTGCGGGGTCAGCGTGCAGAGGTCGATGTAGGAGAGTCCCGTGAAGCAACTGAACAAAAATGCATCGCGTACCAACTGTAAGGTCATGTCGTCGAGGTCCAGACGGATCAGCTTGCGGATTTCGGTCATGGACAGGTAGTTTCGCGCGACGAATTCGCTGCGCAGTTTGTAATTCGCGAAGAGGTCCTTGGCCATGTGGCCCCGGCTGCGGGCCAGCATGAGGATGTGCTTGAACGCGATCATGTAGATCCACGTCGTGTTTTTCTTGTGTCCGCACTCCTGTGCGATGTAGTGGTGAAACCCCGTCAGGAACTCTTTGTCGAGTTCTTTGAACAGCAAATCCTTGCGGTTGAATTTGTCGTTGACGTAGTTTTCGAGATGCTTGTAAACACACCTATATTTATAGTAGGTCGTTTTGCTGCGGCTGATGCCCACCATCCGGCTGAACTCCTCGTTGTGATGCCTGAAGAAGGCCAGCAGCGTTTCGTTGCGCTGGTCGTTGCCGAAATACATCTCCTTGACCATTTTCGGAGTGACCAGGGCATGCTCGTAAAACAGTGTGTTGTAACATCTTTCGATGTGGAAACGAATCTGCGAGAGTTGTTCGTTGACATGTGAGGCAACCGCGCTGCGCCCTGCCGCCCGTCCCATACTCACATCCCAGAGATTCGGATTCACGGATAGTTGCGTGGACAGCTGCGTTCGCTGTCCGTTGATCGTAATGCGTCCCATGATCGGCGTGTTTCCATTGCGTAAAGGCGCATTCTTCTTGATGTAAAACAGTACTTTGAACGTGTTTCTCATTCCCTTCCTAACCTTTTTTAAACAATAAACAAACCGCGATAAAGGTAATGATAAAGTTACTGCCAAACGGTATATCAATTGGACCAAATAGCTTATACGGCACGGTTTAACCCTTCTTGTCCGGTAACTATCTGGTAACACAACCCGGACGCACGGAGATGTCGTCCGTATATCTTACACGCTTAATACCAAACTATTAGGCATTTCTCGGGAAATGCGTTCCGGAACGCTGTAATTATCCTATATCCAGCAGTTTATTATCCGGAATCCGGGGCGATTGTTTTTTATTTTAAAAAAACTATTAGATTAACGCTTATGGTAAGAAAAATTCTACTATCGTTAATTGCTTTATTGGGGGGGGGAATATTACTCTCGCTGGCCCAGAGTAAGCAAATTTCCGGAACAGTCACCGGTCCCGACGGGAAACCGGTCGCCGGAGCAACGGTTATGGTCGACGGCTCGCATGTCGGCACGACCTCAAACGGAGACGGTAGCTTCACCATCACGGCTCCCGGAAACGGATCGCTGGTCGTATCCTTCATCGGCTATGAAACCCAGAAGGTGGCCATCGGAGGCAAAACCCGAATCAACATCTCGCTCAAAGAAGACGCACAGGCCATCGACGACGTGATCGTAGTGGCCTTCGGTACAGCCAAGAAAGACGCCTTCACCGGAGCGGCGAAGGTGATCAAATCCGACGATCTGATAAAAACGCAGTCTTCGAACGTCGGGGATGCCCTCGTCGGCAAAATCGCCGGCGTGCAGTTCTCCTCCGCCTCGGGCCGTCCGGGTTCCGGTCAGAAGATTTACGTGCGCGGCTACGGTTCGATGAATGCCAAAAACGACCCGCTCTGGGTTGTAGACGGCGTGCCCTACGAAGGCGACATCAACAACATCAACGCTGCCGACATCGAGTCGATCAGCGTCCTCAAGGACGCCGCGTCGAACGCCCTGTACGGCTCCCGCGGCGCGAACGGCGTAATCATGGTCACGACCAAGCGTGCGAAGGCCGGCGAGGCCACCGTGACTTTCGACGGCAAGTGGGGCATCAACACCCGTGCATTGCAGACCTACGACATCGTGGAGGATGCGGGCGAATACTACGAGATGCACTACAAGTCGCTGTACAACTATTACACGCTCGACCAGAAGTACACTCCCCTGGCCGCCAACATCGCCGCCAACAAGCTGCTGACGTCGAACGATCCCGGCGGTCTGGGTTACAACGTCTTCACCGTGCCCGACGGCCAGAACCTCATCGGCGACAACGGCCGTCTCAATCCGCGTGCAAAGCAGGGCCGCCTGGTAACCGACGCCAAGGGCCAGCAGTTCTACCTGCAACCCGACAACTGGCTCGACGAAATCTACAAATCGTCGTCGTTCCGTCAGGAGTACAACGTCAGCGTTTCCGGCGCAACGGACCGCGCCAATTTCTTCGCATCGCTCGGCTATCTGGACAACACGGGTATCGTCGACGGTTCGAGCAACGAGCGCTACACCGCCCGTCTGCGCGCGGACTACCAGGCCAAAAAGTGGCTGAAAGTCGGCGGTAACATGTCCTACACCCATTTCGTCTGGAACAACGGCAACAAAACCAACGACGACGGCGACGGTCAGGGCGAAGGCAACGCCGACGGCGGAAACGCATTCGCCACGGCGATCCGCATGGCGCCGATCTATCCGGTCTACATGCGCGACGGCAACGGCAACATTATGATCGACGAGTACGGATTCAAGATGTACGATACCGGCGACGGCCGCAACGGCGGCGCACTGCGCACCAACGGCGGCAAGAGCAACGACCTGCAGGACATTCAGCTCAACAAATACATCAACGAGGGCAATGCCTTCATGGCCAACGGTTTTGCCGATTTCTCCCTGTACAAGGGCCTGAAACTGACCCTCAACGGAAGCGTGTCGCTCGACGAAACCCGCGGTACGGAGGTGTCGAACCCCTACTACGGACAGTTCGCCGAATCGGGCGGCGCCGTTTTCAAGAGCCACAGTCGGGAGATCGCCTACAACATGCAGCAGCTCCTGACCTACACCAACACCTTCGCCGACGTCCACAACCTCGACCTGCTCTTCGGCCATGAAATGTACAACCGCAAATCCTACGGTCTGTACGGCTCGAAGACCATGATGTTCTCGCCGGACAACACCGAACTCAGCGGCGCCGTCGTCGACTCGTCGCGGTCGGGTTCGTCGGTTCTGGAGTACAACAACGAGGGCTACTTCTTCCGCGGACAGTACGACTACGACAACCGCATCTATTTCTCGGGATCGTACCGCCGCGACGCATCGTCGCGCTTCCACCCCGACCACCGCTGGGGCAACTTCTGGTCGCTCGGCGCAGCCTGGATCATCAACCGCGAGAGCTGGTTCAACGCTTCGTGGGTCAACATGCTGAAGGTCAAAGCATCGTACGGTTCGCAGGGTAACGACAACCTCGGATCGAAAGCGGAATCCTACTACCGCTATACCGACTACCGCGAGATCCTGAGCAGCGGCGACGGCGTTACGAGCGTACTCTACCAGAAAGGCAACCCCGACATCACCTGGGAGACCAACGCCAACCTCAATGTCGGCGTAGAGTTCGGCCTCTGGGACAACCGTCTGTCGGGTAGCATCGATGTCTTCAACCGCAAGACCACCGACATGCTGTTCGAGCTGGCCACTCCGATCGAGTCGGGTTACACGACCATTTTCACCAACATCGGCGACATGGTCAACCGCGGTCTCGAAATCGAACTGAACGCAGACCTGATCCGGACCAAAAACCTCGTGTGGGACTTCTCGCTCAACATGACCCACTACAAGAACAAGGTGACCCACCTGCCGGAGCAGTTCAAAAACAACACGACGGCCGACGGCAAACACGTGGGCCGCTGGCAGAGCACCAAATTCCTCACCGAAGGGGAATCCGTCTTCTCGTTCTACGTTCCGACCTACGCGGGAGTAGACCCCGAGACCGGAAAATCGCTGTGGTACACCTACAAGACCGATGATGCCGGCAACAAGGAGCGCATCAAGACCTCCGATTACTCGGTGGCCTCGCAGGAGGGCCGCGAAATGCACGGAGACGCCCTGCCGGACGTTTACGGCGGTTTCGGCACGTCGCTGCGCTTCTACGGCGTCGATTTCTCGATCGGCTTCACCTACCAGCTCGGCGGACAGGTTCTCGACCAGGGCTACATGTTCTACATGAACTCCCCGGCAGGAACGTCGACCGGAAACAACTACCACCACGACCTGCTCAATTCGTGGACTCCCGAGAACTCCGGTTCGAACATTCCGCGTTTTGCTTACAACGACTCGAATCAGGCAGCCGTCTCGGACCGTTTCCTCACCAGCGCATCGTACCTGAACATCCAGAACATCACGCTCGGATATACGCTGCCCAAGCGTATCACGCGCAAGTTCCTCGTCGAGAATCTGCGTATCTACCTCGCCTGCGACAATGTATGGTACTGGTCCAAGCGTCAGGGTCTCGACCCGCGTCAGGCCATCAACGGAATCACGAACCCGTACTACTACGCCCCGATTCGCACCTTCTCGGGCGGTGTAACCGTAACGTTCTAATTTGTTAAACGACGAATATTATGAAAATGAACAACATACTGAAAACAACGGCGCTGCTTCTCGGTTCATCCGTGCTTCTTTCGGGCTGTATCAAGGAGACCTTCCCCGAAAGCGGATACGCCACCAGCGATCAGACTGCCGAATCTCCGTTCGCAAAGGAGGGTCTTATCACTGCGATGCCGACGGTGCTCATCACCAACTATACAGACCTCGGCGAGCACATCGACTTCGGCTACCCGGGCATCTTCGGCGCCACCGACCGCATGGTCGGCGAGGTGTTCCCCGTCAGCGGCAACCTGCCGGGCGGCAACCAGTACTACGACCGCTGGCAGGCATGGCTCTATCCGGGCAACTCGACCGGATTGGCAGCGAACGGCTGGGCGTCCCCGTTCTTCTACACCAACTATTACAAGTTCATCTTCACGGCCAATGAGGCCATCGACATCGCAAACCAGAGCGAAGGCGCAGAGGAGATGATGGGCATCGCCAAGACTTTCCGCGCGCTCTGCTACCTCGACCTGGCCCGTCTCTACGACGCGCTGCCGGCCAAGGCTCCCGAACGTCCCGCCTACGAGACCGAGCTGGAAGCCGTCAAGGGGCTGACCGTTCCCATCGTCCGGGAAGATACGAGCATGGAGGAACTGGAGAACAACCCGCGCGTATCGCGTGAGGAGATGTTCAAGTTCATCTTCGAGGACCTCAACACCGCCGAGACCCTGCTGGCCAACTATACGCCGGCGACGAAAAACCTGCCCTCGCTGGCCGTGATCTACGGACTCAAGGCCCGCGCCTACCTCTGGCTGGGCGGATTCACCGAATCGTATGCGGAAGTTCCGACCGGCGACGCCGCTTACCGTCTGGCCGCCGAATACGCCCGCAAGGCCATCGACGCTTCGGGCTGCACGATTATGACCGAAAGCCAGTGGCTCGACCCGAAGACCGGGTTCAACACGGTCAATTCGTCGTGGATGTGGGCCATGATCCAGACCACCGACACCGTGCTCAACAACCTGCTGTCGTGGTCGGCCCACATGGCGACCGAGGCTATCTGGGGTTACGGTTACGGAGCGCAGCCGGGTATCTCGGTATTCAGCTACAACCGCATTTCGTCGGGCGACTTCCGCAAAAAGAGCTTTGTCGGAGCCGACCGCTCGTTCGACGCCATCGCACCCTATACGACCCTGACCGAGGAGGAGTTCGCAACGATAGCCCCCTACGCATCGTTTAAGTTCCACGCGGCCAACGGCGAAAAACGAAACTATTCCACGGGTAACGTGACGAGCATCCCGATGATGCGTGTCGAGGAGATGTACCTGATCGAGGCCGAGGCTACGGCGCACTACGACGCCACCACCGGCAAGTCGCTGTTGCAGTCGTTCATGGCCAACCGCGATCCGGCCTATACGGTTCCGGCGGCCAACGACCTGATCGACGAGATCATTTTCCAGAAGCGGATCGAGTTCTGGGGCGAGGGCGTCATCTTCTACGACCTGAAGCGTCTGAACATCGGCATGCACAACGGCGACACCGGCACGAACGCTCCCCCGATGGCCCAGCTTTCCACGGACGGACGCGCCCCCTGGTGGAACTGCGTGTTCCCGCTGAACGCCGTACAGCAGAATAAGGCGCTTTCGGGCAAGAACAACCCCAACCCGACCCAAACGGTCAAGTCTGTAAAATAAAAAACATCGCTATTTATGAAAAGTATAAAAATATTCTTTCTGGCGACTGTCGCCATCGTCGCGGGGCTGTTCACGGCCTGCAGCGACGATGACTTCAAAGCAGGTCCCGAGGTCGACGGCGCACAGGTCTACTTCCCCGAGAATGTGACCACCCAGCATAGCATCAGCGACGACGTCTCCTCCATCGCCATCCCGGTAAAACGCATCGCCAAGGACGAGGCGCTGACCGTAGCGGTTCTCGCCAGCGACGAGTCGGGTCTGTTCACCATTCCGTCGTCGGTATCGTTCGCAGCCGGCAAGGAGACTTCCGAACTGCTGATCACCTTCGACCGCACCAAACTCGAAGACGGCAAGGAATACCCCCTTTCGTTCCTGATCAACGACGAGGACAACACGACGCCCTACGGCAACCGCAGCCTCGATATTACGGTTATGCCCTGGCCGTGGGTGAAAATGGGAACCGGCAAATTCCGCGACGACTATCTTTGCAGCATGTTTAACGGCGGAAATCCTGAAATCGAGGTCACGATCCACGAGCACAAATCGAAGAAGGGCATCTACATGATCGAAGAGATGTACGGCTGGCCGTTCCTGACCGAATTCTTCAAAGGTTCGCAGGAAGAGATCGAGTCGCAGGTCAAACTGACCTATACTCCGGTCAACATCACCATCGATTGCAGCGACCCGACGAAAGTGGTCATGCCGCGTCAGTTCACGGGAATCATCGACGGAGATCCTGCTTATGGAAATTATGAAATCGCCATGTCCACGGGCGGGGAAGGTACGCTGGTAAACGGCGTGATCACGTTCCCCCAGGAGGCCCTCGCGTTCGTTTGCGGCGCCGGCAGCCTCAAAGCCAATAAGTCCGGACTGTTCCGTATCCTCCTGCCCGGCGCCGAATTGACCGACTATACGCTCTCCGCCGTATACGACGGCATGAAGGTCAGCGCCGACGGAGAGACGGCGAGCGCCGTCATCAACTTCACCTACGGCGCCGACGTTACGAACATCCGCTATGTTCTCGTCGAAAATGAATTGACCGAGGCCGAAACCGCTACACTTGTCGCAGCGATCGCCGACGGATCAGCCGAGAACATCAACGAGTTGCAGGACTTCACCGTAGGCGGCGAGAAAGTCTCCGCCGAAGCCGTACTGCCTGGAGCCGGAACCTATACCGTAGTCGCCCTGCCCCTTGACAAAGCGCAAAAACCGGTTTCCGGCGAAGCTTCCGCAGCATCGTTCTACTTCCCGGGCATAGGAGGGACCTCGGTCCCCAACGACATCGCCGGCTCGCTCTATAAAGTCAGCGCCTATCCCGATGCCGCAGCATATGTATCGAAGTATCCCGATTACTCATCGGCCGTGTACGAGATCACCGGCACGGAGATGAAGAAGATCAAAACCTACTTCAACAAAACTTCCATAATCGACAATATCGAGATTCAAACCGGAGGCCTGACCCTGCAGGATGTAGTCGATAAATACGGTAAAGAACTCAATGCCGATGCGATGGAAGAACTTGCAACGACCGGAAAGTATTGGGACATAATGATCAATCTGACACCGGGCGCATCCTATACGCTGGTTGTCGAAGCAACGAACAACTACGGCAAGAAAAAACTGATCGTGTGCGAACCGTTCGTGACGGACATACCGCCCTATACCGGAGAGTTGATCATCGGGAAATACGGCATGTCCTACGCGGCCAGCGCTGAAGACACGTTCGAAAATGTATTCGAGGTAATACCTACCGTCGGAAGCAACACCGAATTTTTCGTGAAGGATTTCGCCGTAGAGGACGGCACCCAATGGTACGCAACCTATGACTCGGCCAAGTCGACGCTCACGATGAGCGGCGTGCAGCTCGGCCGGGAGGACAACGGCAACCTGCTCGGCAAATTCACGGAGGCGCTCACCCCGGACCGGACCCGCGGTTACGGTATCTTCTCGTTCGCAACCGAAGAGAGCGAAGGCAGCGATCCGATCGTATTGACGATCGATCCGGCGTCGAAACAAGTTTCAGCGCTGACGACCGACGTCGAGGTTCCCGTTGCTGATTTCACCGTCAAAAAGATCGTCGGAGCCTTGGCAGCATACTATGCCGACGGAACGACCATCACGAAGCAGAGCGGAACGACATCCGCAGCATCCGCAGCCAAAGTTCAGGGCGTCCGCACGAAGATCCCGTTCAGCAGCGTCCGTGTTCCGGCCCATATCGGGAAGTCGCTCGACAGCCGTGGTCTCCAGATGAACGCCACATTCGTCAGGAACAGCGACAACACGAACCACGGCGTCCGCACGTTAAGCGTGAAGACGGCGAAATGCGAGCCGCTGCCGAAACAGATCGGCCGCCGCGCCGATTTCAAGATCCGCGAAAACCTCCCGGTTTTGAAATAACCGACGCATATTGTTCCACACGACCCGACACAGTCCGAGCGACCGTGTCGGGTTCTGTGGTCCAATGAAACGAAACACCGGTCACGACATGCACTAATATTAGGATTATAAGATTATGACAAGGACAACAACTTTATGGAGCCTGCTGCTCCTGTCTGCGGCGCTCGCCCTGGGGTCGTGCACCAAGGATGCGACGGAGCAGGCGACGGGTCCCGAACCGGAAGCGAAAGCGGCCTCCAAACTCGTATTCTCGTCGGAGAACGCCGTCAGGGGCGAACTGCTGGTCTGCTTCGGCGAAGAGGCCGTAGCGGGCATCGAATCGTCGGTCATGCAGGTTACGCGTTCGGGCGGCGTCGCCACCCGTTCGGGCATCGCCGATTTCGACGCCGTGCTCGGCAGCATCGGGGTAAAGGCGTTACAGCGTCTGTTCCCGGTAGACGAACGGAACGAGGAGCGCACGCGCGCCGCCGGTCTGCACCGCTGGTACGTCGTGGAGTTCGATGACGCCGCCGATCTCGACAAGGCGGCCCTCGACATGGCCCGGATCGCCGAAGTGAGCAAGGTGGAATTCAACCAGCAGCTGATGCACGTGCACGAAGGCCGGGTCATCCCGCTGGCCGAAACCGGCGCTGCGCCGCAGACCCGTGCGGCCGTCGGGTTCAACGATCCCCACCTGGGCAGACAATGGCACTACATCAACACCGGCGACAAGTCGATCTATTCGAAGATCAAGGCGGGAGCCGATGTCAACTGCGACGAGGCTTGGCAGCTCTGCACGGGCGACCCGCGCGTTATCGTCGCGGTCGTGGACAACTGCGTGCAGTGGGACCATCCCGACCTGGCCGCCAACATGTGGACCAACACCGCCGAGCTGAACGGCTCGGAAGGCCGTGACGACGACTCGAACGGCTATGCCGACGACATACACGGGTTCAACTTCGTCGACAATACGACGCTGACCATCAGCACCAAAGGCGATGCACCGGACCACGGCACGCACGTGGCAGGAACGGTCGCAGCCGTGAACAACAACGGCACGGGCGTCGCAGGCATCGCAGGCGGCTCGGGCAAAAACGACGGCGTGAAGATCATGTCCTGTCAGATTTTCCACGACAAAGACGGCGGCGACGTGGCCATGGCGGCCAAGGCCATCAAATACGCCGCCGACAACGGCGCGGCGATCATCCAGTGCAGCTACGGCTCCCCTGCCGGCTCGGTAACCTCCGACGCGGCCTATTCCAGCGGCGCCAGCGCCGAGAAGCAGGCCATCGACTACTTCATCGCCAAACAGAACTGTGCGGCCGTCAGCGGCGGACTGGCCATATTCGCCGCCGGCAACGACATGACCGGCATGTCGAGCTACCCCGGCGCTTACCGCGACTACATCTCCGTAACGGCCATGTCGTGCGACTACACCCCGGCCTACTACACCAACTACGGTCCCGGCTGCAACATTGCGGCTCCCGGCGGCGGCGCCCACCCGGCGCGTCTTGAAAACATAAAGACCGGAGAGTCCGAGGTGTTATCGACCGTCAACGGCGGAAAGTACGGCTACATGCAGGGCACGTCGATGGCCTGCCCCCACGTTTCGGGCGTGGCGGCGCTCGGGCTCTCCTATGCGCTGCAACTCGGCAAGACCTTCACCCAGAACGAATTCACGACGCTGCTGCTGACATCGGTAAACGACATCAACCAATACTGCACCGGAACGAAACAGTATTTCACCGACAAGGGCAGCCTGGCGACGCTCGACCTGTCGCAGTACAAAAAGGGAATGGGCACGGGTTACATCGACGCCTACCAGGTGCTGATGAACGTCCGCGGCATCACCTGCATCCCGATTCCCGTCGGCAGCCAGTACACGCTGAACCTGCAACCGTACCTCGGCGGCGGAAATCTGGACCTGAAGATTACGGAAATCTCCATTTCGGCCGAAGACATGGACCGGCTGGGCATTTCGGCGAACCCGACCATATTCGCCAACCAGATCATCCTCAAGTGCACCAAACCCGGTTCGGCGGTGGTCCGGATCAAGCTGCTCGCCGGAAACGGCAACAACAGCGGAATGAACGGCATGCCGATCACGAAGGAATTCGCCTTCATCGCACGTGAGGTTCATTCCCAGAACGGAGGTTGGTTATAAAACAAGGACACATTATGAAAAACATCAAACTGTTATTGATCGGCCTCGCCGCGGCGTTCGCGCTGACCGGGTGCGGCGATTCGTCCAAGGATACGCCCGAACCCGAGGGCGACGGCAACGTCGTCGGCAGCTGGCATCTGGTTTCGTGGAGTTCGCTCCAGTCCGCCGACGTCTACCTCTCGTTCAGCGAGTCCGGTTCGTTCGACATCTACCAGCGGCTCTACAAGCCCGAATACGTCCACCTGGACGGCACGTATTCCTACGACAAACCCACGCTCAGCGGCCGGTACAGCGACAACACCCCGTGGGGAAGCGCCTCATACCGGGTTTCGTTCAACGCAGACGGAACACGGATGACGCTGACCAGCACTTCGAGCACGAGCGACGTCTCGGTCTTCGTCAAGGCCGAAATCCCATCGGAGATCATCTCCGGCGCGCTGGAGTCCACACCCCAAAGCAGGGCCGAAGATATGCCGCGGTTCCTCTGAACCGCCGTCCTGCCGGCAT
>OGUM01001312.1_pt1 | contig 18390 bp, 17 predicted proteins | sample 1553631 | NCBI WGS metagenome assembly OGUM01 (sample SAMEA2580228, study PRJEB22360) | human gut metagenome | biome: human gut; feature: human-associated habitat; material: faeces | place: Denmark | collected 2008/2010 | reverse complement strand
TGCGGTAATCCTCGGAGGGTTTCGTGCCTGCCACGGCAAGTGCAGAGGTCTTGACCGGCGACATGATAGCGTACCTGCCGGACTCGTCCTTGTTGATGACCGTGCGGTCGCCGCTGACCTCTACCACATACCAGCGGAGCTTCTTCACCCAGCCGGGAATGGCTTTGCCGTTATAATAGGTGCTGCCCGTGATGGTCACGAGGTCACCGGCCTTGATACCTACAGGTGTGGGCTTGACCGTGTCGGCAGGTTTTACATCACCGCCGAGAGCTGCCGTGACCTTGGATGCCAGATCACCCATACGGGCATACATCCAGTTGCCGGGACAGCTTTTGTTCGCAAACCATCTGTGAACAGTCAGAACCATCTCGTCAGATTTCGGGGTGTAGTTCAGCGTCTTGGCCTTATCCCCCAGCCAGAGCAGCTTGGTTTTGCCGTTGCGCCTGCAGATATCGGTGCAAAGCTCGATGAGTCTCTTGTACACCACATCCTTGAAAGCGTAAGGCTCGGTGTTGTCGCTGGCACACTCGATGGTGACGGCTCTTTGGTCGTTGGCTGCGGAGGAGGAGCACCAGGAGCGGTTTTTCTCTTCCACATACATCCCGATCCGCCCGTCGACACCGATGCCGTAGTTACTGCTTGCCTGCCGTGAGGTCGGCAAAAAGATGTTGCCCAGCGTTTCCACACTGCACTGACCCACCACGCAGTGAGGCGTGATGCGGTCAATGCTGTGGGTACGCTGCCCGGAGTGGTTCGGGCTGAGTTTGGTGTAGGACACCAGGGAACTGTTTGTGTAAGCCATATTATTCATCCTCCTTTTCACTGCGGTCATGAAGCTGCTCCAGCACGGATTTCAGCTTCTGCGGGATGGGCAGTCCCAGGTATGCGGCGTTTTCCAACAGGGACACGCCCTCGTTCGATAGGTAGAAGAAAATGACGGCAGTACGCATCACCGAGCCGCTGCCGATGACGCGGGTGTCGAGAATATGCCCGATGCCGACCAGGGCGAAGATGAGCACCTTTTTGAAAATGCCCTTGAATCCGACTTCGCTGGACAGCTTCTTATCCACCACGGCGCACATGATGCCGGTGATGTAGTCGATGACTACGAAAGCCAGAAGTGCGTAAAGCAAGCCGTCACATCCTCCCAAGAACCATCCGAGCCAGCCGCCGATACCGGCGAACACCACCTGAATGGTCGTCCAGAATTCTTTCATGTTGTTTGTCCTCCTTTGAGATTAAAAATGGGTATGAAAAAAGTGACGCCGGAGCGTCACGCTTTTCCGATAGCATAGATTGATACTTTGTAGGTTGCCGATGGTACCGTATTTGGTCTTACGGCAAATATCTTTCCGGGGTTGGTCGTTGTAGACCAGCTACTCGAACTGCCTCGCTCCACAAACATGGCGTAATTGCTGTTCTCCGTGGAGATATGGACATGAGGAATTTCCGCGAAGGTAAATGGAAAATTAGGGAGCGCAATTGCGCCGCTCTCATAGAGCACGCCCCATGCCGTCGAAATGGCGGTCGTAAAGGAATACTGACCCCAACATTCCGCTGTACCGCTTTTCCATTTACGGTAATTCCAGATGCCGCTTGTCCCTTGCTGAATGACAAAATCCGCAAGGGGTGAGCCATCCACCCGCATATCCCCGGCAACATCCAGCATGGCTTGTGGCTCCGGCGTGTTGATGCCAACCTTCTTTTTCCGAAGCGCAATGAGGGGCGTACCCTGCGGAACAGTAAAATACAGATCCAGACTGCTCAAAGAATAGAGCTTGTCTTGGATCTGTAGATGAAGGTCGTAGGAACTGTTGGCATCCAGACTGCACAGTTCCAAATTGGAGTAGCTGAAAGAGGTTCCGCTTTTTGTCGTGCCGGAATAGATGCTGGTGTAGCTGCCGTAACTGCTCTCACTGGTTTTCTTGTACCGATACCGCACATAAACCACGCTGTTTTTCTGCGTCCCGTCTACGGTAACAGCAGAAATAGAGCCGCTAAATTTGAGTTGCATTTCCGCTTCAATGTCGTTGGTTCGTCGGAGCGTCACCGAGGACACCTTCGGCTTTGCGTATGGGATGACCGTAATAGTTTGGGAAACGCTGGCGGTATAACCGCGGGAGTCCGTGACCGTGAGCGTGACCGTTACGCTGCCGGACTTGGCGATCTTTCCAACAGATAAGGCAGAGCCGGTAGTGTTAGAGGATGACAGCCCGTTGCAGGAAGCTGTGTAGTTGGAAATACTGGCACCGTTTTTTGCAGTTGCCGTTCCGGGCGTGACCTTGAGGGTCGAGTAGTTCTGAACGAATAGCTGGTCGTTGCCTGTGAGGTTTTTCGTGGTCGTGTAGCTGTCGGCATAAGTGAATCCGCTTATGGTTGGAGCAGAATTGGTTGCCGTGGTCAGTACAGTGGCGGTCTTGCTTGAGGTGCTGCCGATCTGCGTAGACCCGCTGTAAGACGAAACCGCAAAGGTACCTTTGAACGACTTGATGGATGCCATAGCGTTCAAAAGCGTTGTTCTCTGCGCCGATGTCAGCGTGACCGTGCGGTTCGCCGTGCCCTTCGACCAGGAAAGCCCGGAAATAGTCAGGATGGTCGTGCTGCCGTTTTTGAGCACCAGCGTATTGGTGTAGGAGGCTTCGTACACGGTCACATTGATGGTAATGGAAACCGTGGCATTGTCCGCCGTCACCGTGTTGACACTATTCACCACAGCACCGCCCAGCGTCTTGACCGTGGAACTGCCGGAAGTGCCGTAGACATGGTTGTACTGCCGCCTTGCTCTGACCCTCACCGTGTAGCTTGTATTCGGTGAGAGCGAGGTGATCGTCACACTGGCACTGGTGGATGCCGTCGTTGAGAACTGCGTCCAGCTCGAACCGCCGTTTGTGCTGTACTGCCAGACGTCCGCCGTGGCAGAGGATGTAGCGGAGATTTTGAACCCGTTTGCCGTGACATTCGATGTACTGAATGTAACTGTGGGAGCAGAGCGGTCAATGGTAGTCAGCGTCATGCTGCCGCCGTATTCCTGTGAACCGTAGATATAAACACGGGTCGAGAATCCGACCGCAATCGTTTTGCTGCCGTTGCTGTTGTGAGCTACAGTAATCGTGCCACTGACAGAACCTTTCTTTGCCGGGAAAACACGGTCATCCCAATAGGTACGGCCCTTTGAGTATACGGTCGTACCATTGATCGTTACAGTGGTCGTGTCAATGGTGTAGTAAGTGGATGCGCCACCGGTAGAGGTCAGCGTCCAGGAAAGTGTCGAGCTGTTACCGACCACATTCACGCTTTCTGAAATGTCCAGTTGAAGATAGCGCCCATCGTATGCCGCGCTTTTCCAAGTTGCCATAGCTTTCCCTCCTTAATCCAGAATGACGATGTTCAGCCCTTCGGACGCCGTCGGCATCGGGACAAACTTCGTTTTGCCCACGGTCAGCTCGCCGTCCACCGTGGTTTTCTTAGTCTGCGTTTCGTCCTTGTTCAGGGTAAAGATCACCTCATCGTTGTAATAACCGGCGAACTCCGTGTTCGTGATGACCGTCCGCTGAGACGATGCGCTGTTGGATACCTCGATGCCCCGCTTGTCAATCTTGACCTCCTGAGTGTAGATCTCGTTGGGAGCAGGCGTCCACTTTCGGGGAATCGCTCCTTCGGAAATCATGATGTCGGCGAGATAAATGGACGCATCCCGACAGTAGCAGTAAATACGCAACGTGGGGTCGGTCACATCCGTGAGCGTTACGGAGTAATCCGTCCAGTCAAACGCCGTGGACTTATTGAACAGGTACTTGGTCTTGTTCCCGTTGTAGGTCACATAGAAATACCCGGACATGGTCGAGGTTTTCTTTGCCCGAACCGAGATCGTATAAGTGCCGGGAACCACACCTCGGATGTACTGCGACAACGAGGAGTGTGCGCCCAGCACAAAGCAGGAGTCGGAAATGGTGTTGTTCTGGGTATCGGTGGAGGCATCCGTTTTCACCGTACCGGAGTAGCTCCAATCATCCGTGATGCCGTTCAGTCCGGAAGAGTTCTGCACATAGTTGATGCCGCCGATGTACTGCTCCTGCATGGTGACGGACAGTCCATTCACCGTGTGTTCCAATTCCGAAACACGGCTTTCGGAGTTCAGCACCCGTTCCTCCAGGACGCCCTGGTCGTTGGACACTGTTTCCACCGTTTCGGTAAGGGTCGCCACATAGCTGTTCAGCCCGTCGATGGTCTGCTGGAACTGTGCATCCTTCTCGGTCAGAATGGAAATGGTGGTGCGGATCGTTTCAATGTCGTTCTGCACCACCCATTCATTTCCGTCCCATATCTTCGTTTCCGGCGGGGTCACGGAAGTATCCACCCAGAGCTGCCCCTCATAGGGGTTCTCCGGCGGCGTGTCCGAGGTGACCACATCGCAGAGACTGATAATCGTGAACTGTGCCGATGCGATCATCTCACCACCTCCTTAAAGTGCCACAACGACCATAAAGGTTGCCTTGGTATCCACATCGGCGCTGGACACCGACAGGGTCTTGCCGGTCTTGCTGCCGTTGGTTCCCCAAGAGGTATCGACTACACCATCCTTGTTGTACTTCGTCCAGGTGTAACTGCCGTTTCCGGCTGCGTCCACCTCGGAGCCTGCCTGATAGCAGACGGCGGTCAGCACAGTCGTGCCCTGGCCGTTCTTGAACACATCGCCGCCCGTGGAGGTGACGATGATCTGCAGCGGGTCGGAGTTGTCGATGAAGGTCGCCACATCGAAAAACTTCGTGTTATAAGAAGCGGATGCGGAATCCGTGTCCTGGGCACAGCACTTGAACACAGCGTAGCTGTCCACTGCTGCGGCGTAGACCGTGAGCGTATTGGTGGCCGTGCCGGTGTATTTGTCGGCGGTATCCGAGAGCTTGCGCCAGCCGATGCCGAAGTCTGCATCATAGCCGGTGGAAGAGGTAGCAGTGACAGATGCGTCCATGACCGCCCACTTGTAGCTGACCTTGGTGGTATCCACCGTAGAGCCGCGCCACAGCTCGGCCTTGGCGGCCAGACTGGCGACCTCCTCGTTCTTGAACACATTTCCGTTGGGTGTGGTGACCAGCAGGTCGACGATGCCGGAACCGTTGACCACACGGGAGAAGGAAATGGTCAGCGGATGAGTCAGCGACAGACCGGTGCTTTCGTCCTTGTAAGTGATGACACAGCGGTAGTCGATGCCGGGCAGCTCCGCCATGACATTGGCCTTGACCGTGAGGATGTGGCTCTTGGCACCGCTCAGTCCGTAGTTTGTACCTGCGGTAATGGCGGTGTTGCTGTCGCCCACATACCACTTGACCGAGGTGACATTGGCGGTGGCGATCTGGTCGGCGGTGGTGCCGATAACATACAAACTGGGCGTCAGAACGAGGTTTTTTGTTTTCCAGTCCGGGGTATAACTGCCGTTGTCGGGGTTATACATCTGCGTCTTGGCGAGGTTCGATCCGATGTACCCCGTCAGCGTCAGTGCGTCATTGTAGTCGATGATGGTAAATTGCCCTTGTGCTTTGCTCATGTGAGAAGCCTCCTTTGAAGTTGTTGTATCAGAAACGGGAACTGTGCCGGTTCCTGTTGTGGGTTCTGCGGTTGCCATAGTGAATTCCTCCGTTATAACAGGCTCTTCCTGGTCGTAGTGTCGATGAGGTCACAATAAAAAGTGGCGCGGACTTTGACATCCGCACCGGTGATGACCACGGACTTTGCGCCGCCGAAATGCTGCTCGTTCCAGACCTTGTCCGCTTCCGTATCCTCAGACACCCTTGTCCAGACAAACTGGTTGGCATCCAGCGTGTCGGTGATGTCTTCATCCCAGGAGTACACCTTGGCGGAAAGCAGCGTTTTCACATTGCCGTTTTTGAAGATGTTCCCGTTGGACGAGATAATGACCAGCCGGAGCATTTTCTGCTCCTCAATGGTGGTAATACGGTCGCTGACCTCGGTGACCTCCTTGCTGGTGGCGTAGGCACGAAGCACGACTTCGCCGCTCTCCAAATCCCACCAGGACGAGCCATCCTGCGACTGAATGACACCAGCCTTGATGATGTTCGCCACCAAGGAGCCGGAGGTGATGAAGTCTGCGACGATCTGACCGTCTGCTGTGATGGCGGTTTCATAGGGGCCGTTGTAGCCGTTATGGGAAAAGCCCAGGCCGCCCACATTCCACCGCCAGACATTCACGGCTTCGTCAACGGAGGGAGCGTCCAGAATGAGCAGCTCATAGGGCTGTCCGTTTTCCTCGGAAGTATGGATTACCACATAGCCGCCGCTCTGACCGGTGATAAGCCCGGTGGCTTTGCCGATGGCGGTTTGGAGCAGCTTCGGAAAGCGTCCCACCGTGGATTCCACCTTATCAACCGAGGACTGCACCTCGGTGATGGTGGTGATCATACTGGACTTGCTCTGACCGAGGGAAATGCTCACATACCGTTCGGCGAGGGTGTCGTACACGGTTTCAATGACCATAGCCGACACGCTGACACCCAGATGCGAGTGTCGAATGGTGACGGTATCGCAGAGGTTGACCCGCTCCAGCAGTGCCGAATACTCCGGCTGCTTCCAGAGCGGCTCAAAGGACACCTTCACCGTGGGGATGGTCGCACCCAGTGGATTTGCCTTGATGTAACTGTTTGCTTTTGCTCTGAGGGCTTCCTCGGTTACAACACCATCAAACTGGTCGGAGAAATCCATGATGAGCGTTTTCGCCCGGACAATCTCCGAAGTCACAATGGGGAGCGTGACCTCCGGCAGCGTGACCACCGTTTCGGTGTCCGAGCCTTCCGGGGTGTACACGGCATACGGGAGCAGTGCGGTATATACGCCGCTGTTGTCCTCGTCCTGCTCCAGGGCTGTGAGGTTCTTTCCGTACTCAATGACCACTCCGGTCTTCTGCCCACGGTGCGAATGGAACTTCACCGTAAAGTTGTCCCACTCAAATTCACCATACCATTTGGAGAGCATGGAGCCTTCCGTGCCGCCGAGGCAGGCTCTGACGCTTTTCGGCTGCGTGACGGAAAACGCCTTTGCATCCGAGTAATCCGTCCAACCCGTAAAGCGTGTATCTCCGGTAAGGAGCTGCGAGAGAATGAGCTGTGGAGAGCGGCCCTCCATCGAAAACGGCAGCACGGGAACATTGGCAAGGTCATAGGAAATGTGCTGCCCATAAATGGTGACGATGCCGTTGAGCGGCTTCGTGATACGGTAGATGCGGAATGCCTGGTCAGCGGCGGTGTCATTGGGCTTTGCCTTGATGATGCACTCCTTTGTGATTAGCCCATAGTGCTGACCGCTCACCGGGTATTTGAGTAAGCACTCAAACACACCGTTCCGCTCCTCGGTCACTTCACAGGAAATGGTGTCCGTCAGCACTCCAAGACCGAATGAACTGAAATCTGTAGCGTTTGCGGGGTAAAGTACAGGGATCATAGGCAGCACCACCTTGGAATGACCTCAATCCTTGACACATCGCCATTGCAGTTAATGGTGCAAACACCCGGCTTGAGGGCTGGAAATTCCGCTCCTTTGACTGTGTCGTTTTTGAGGGCAGTGCCTTTGAAGCAGTTCATCAGCTCACTGTCGATCTCGATGTACTCATCCAGATTGGAAATCATCATACCTCGACCTTGGGGCTGTATCATTATTACCACCGTACCGCTGCCATAGAGCTTAATATACGGTCGACTCTCAAAAGCAGTGGGATTTGTAATCGTCAGTACAGAAGCGTCAGCCGACACCGTCTGCTGTCCCGCAAAACTGTATTTGTAGGGCTTGCAGTTGAAGGTAACCGTAAAACTTCCGACCTTGTTCAGCTGCTCCTCAATGTCCAGACTGCCGGAAATGACGCCGTAGCGGAAATACTCCGCATCGTAGGAGTCAGTGATTTCGTGGTATCTGTCCGGCTCGGAATAAAGCCAGCCCTTAATGTCCCGCAGGACAGCGGCAAGCGCGGCTATATTCTTCCGAGCGAGGAACACCGTGTAGGTCACCTTGATATTGGCAAAGCGGCGGTTCGGATTGATGATGTCACCGCTCCTGCCGGGAATGGAAATGAACTCCGCATCGTATTCCGGTGCGGAGAACACGTCCTTCTTCTCGATATGCAGACCGAAATCAGCGGAACTGCGGCCGTTGTAGGTAAAATAGGTCATGCGAATACCACTCCTTTCCGCTGGGCAAACTGGTTTGCCGTTTCCATGACTTCGGAGGTGAGCTGACGGATATCCTCACTGCTGTAATTGTTGAAGTTCGTAATGTTCAGGGCAATGGTGAAAGCGGATGCCGCCTTGCCGGCCACACCGTCCACGGCAGAGCGGATCGAGCCGTTCACGTCAAAGTCGGGGGGCAGAGCCGTCTGCATATCGTGAGCAAGGTCGCCCATGACGCCGTTGATGTCCTCTGCCATTCCTTCTGCGGCTTTGACCGCTTCATCGCCGTTGTCGTCAATGGAGCCTGCAAGACCCTTGACCAGCATTTCACCGACCCATGCCATTTCCTTTGAGGGCGAATGGATACCGAAGAAATCGCAGATGCCGTCCCAGATGGATGAGATCCACCCGGACACCTTATCCCACAGCCACGAGGCAAGCTGGGTAATACCGCTCCACAGTCCCTTGACGATGTTGCCGCCGATCTCCACGATCTTATACATCAGAGAGCCGAAGGCTTTCACGATACCCGCAATGATCTGCGGCACGGCCTTTACGATCTCCACGATAATGGTGGGTAGGTTTTCAATCAGCGCAACGAACAACTGCACGCCTGCCATGATGATTTTATCGATGTTTCCAATCAAGGCATTGACAATGCCGGAGATAATTTGCGGAATCGCCTGCACGATAGTCGTGATGATCTGCGGCAGGGCTTGAATGAGAGAAATCAGCAGGTCGATGCCTGCCTGAATAATGAGCGGTATCGCATTCAGCACCGCATTGATAATGCCGTCAATGATTTTCGGAATGGCTTCCACGATAGCCGTGATGATATCCGGCAATGCGGCAACAAGCGAGGTCAGAAGCTGAATGCCCGTTTCAATGATCTGCGGGATGGAATCCAGCAGAAAGGTAATGATGCCGTTGATGATCTCCGGCAGAGCGGCAATCAGCACGGGCAGTGCGTCCAATAGTCCCTGGGCAAGCCCTGTGATAAGCTGTAAGGCTGCATCCAAGAGCATCGGCAGACTGTCCACCAGACCTTGCACGATAGTGACGATAGCCTGCACCGCTGCCGGGATGAGCGTAGGCAGTGCATCCGCAATGCCGGTCACAAGTGTTGATACCAGCTGAACCGCCGCCTCAATGAGCAGGGGCAGATTCTCAATCAGCGTATTCACGATGGTCATGAGTGCGGACACTGCCGCCGGGATAAGCTGCGGAAGCAAAGAAAGCAGCGTTTCCAGCACCTGCGAGAACAGTTCGGTGACTGCTTCCAGCAGTGTGGGCAGCAGTTCACCCACAGCCGTCAGCAGAGCATCCAGCGCCGTGGGCAGAGCCGCCACGATGTTCTCAATAACCGGGGTGATGTTCGCCACCACGGTCTTGAAGGCATCCACCATGTTGTTGCACAGCAGCTCCATGTCAGCGTCCGCATCGCCGAAGCCTACAATGAGGTTCGACACGGCGGATTTCAGTGCATTGACAGAGCCGGAAATGGTGGCTTCCGCTTCCTTGGCGGTCGTTCCTGCAATGTCCATGCTCTCCTGCATGACATGAATGGCTTCCACCACATCCGCATAGGAAGAAATATCATACTTGACGCCGGATATCTTTTCCGCATCGGCAAGCAGTCGCTCCATTTCCTGCTTCGTGCCGCCGTAGCCCAGCTTGAGGTTGTCGAGCATCGTGTAGTTCTGCTTGGCAAAACCCTGGTAGGCATTCTGAATGGAGGACATATCCGTGCCCATTTTATTGGCGTTATCGGACATATCCGTAATTGCCATATCCGCATATTTTGCGGCTTTCTCGGTATCACCGCCGAGAGACTGGATGAGGCTTGCGGAGAAGCCCGTGACCGTTTCCATGTACTCATTGGCAGAGAGTCCTGCCGTTTTGTATGCGTTGGCGGCGTACCGCTGGATCTCCTGCGAGGAGTCCTTGAACAGCGTGTCAACGCCGCCGACCAGCTGCTCATAGTCCGCATAGGCGGCGATGACCTCTTTGCCGAGCTTTACGGCGGCGGCACCTGCGGCGACGGCCACAGCACCGAGTGCCACACCTACGGTTTTGAGAACCTTGCCGAAGCCTTCAAACTTACTGCCGGATTCCTCCGCAGCCTTGCCACCATCCTTGATGGCTTTCTCATTCTCGTCCAGCTCACGGTTCATATCGTTGAGGGAGGCTTCGGCATTGTTGAGTTGGATCTGCCAGTTCTGGGTGCGACGGTCGTTCTCTCCGAAAGAGGTGGCGGCATTCTGCAGAGCCTTGCGAAGAGTGTCGATTTTTGTAGTCTGCTCATCGATCTCTTTTCGCAGCACCTTATTCCGTGCGGCGAGTGCCTCCACGGATTTATCGTTTTTATCGAACTGAGAGGTGGCGAGCTTCATTTCGGAGCCGAGCACCTTGAAGGACTGGTTGATGTCCGCCAGCGCTTTTTTGAACTCCTTTTCGCCCTCAAGACCGATCTTCAGTCCGAAACTATCTGCCATTCGCCGTCACCTCCTTAAATGCCGTCCGGGATAATATCGTCAATGTAGTGTTCGTGAGCAGGAATAGCCTGCCCGTTATACTGTTTGTGGCACTCCCACAGATCCAGCAGAAGTCCAAACGGCATCAGCCACACCTCATCCTGGCTGAGATGAAGATGGGCAAGGCCATAATAGAGAAGCCGGGTAAACAGCTCCGCATCGGAGACAGTTACCCGACTTGTGCGTTTTTTGAGTCTTTCTCGCTTTCCACATTCCGCTTGGTGCCCTTGTAGAGAGCTTCCGTAATAGCGGTTTTGTATCCGGCAAGGTCGAGGGGCGTGGTCAGAAGCTCCACCACATCCTCCGTGAGCGGCTCCTTGGGATGCTCCTTGTCCTTGAGATTGTGGATGAGGATGCTCTGATTCGCCAGAAGCGTGATAAGCCACACGATCTCTCCGATAGCCATTTCAAAGTTCTCTGACTTCATCAGCTTCTCGCCGAGGTTTTCCAGACCGCCGTATCGACCGGCGATCTCCTTGGTGGCTTTGGTTGTGAGGAGCAGTGTGTACTCCTCTTCACCGATCGTGATGACTGCGGTTCTTTCGTTATCCATTGTGCGTTACCTCCGTTAAGTGGTCTTTTCGGGTAATGCGGTATAAGTTGGCTCATAGACTTCCTTATACCAGTTCGTGATAGTCGCAGCGGTCACATCGCCTTCCAGTGCCTCCGCTTTCCACGGGTGCTTGCTGCCTGCGTCTGCCTTGTTGCGGCGCAGAATGGTGCCTTCAATGGTCGGCGTGGAGAAGGTAATGCTGTCGCCCTTGGTGGCAAGGTTCGTCGCCGGAATACCGAATTTCACGCGGTACAGCCAGTAATACTTGTACTTGCCGTTGGACTTCTTGGCACGGAAGCCTACCGCCACAGGGTCGCCGCCGTCCTCGGATGCGGAAATCAGCACCTTGTTCTTGTCAATAGTCGCACCCGTGAGGTCGGATGCCGCCGTAGAGCCGATATCGTCAACGCCGAGGGAGAGTGTGCCGGATTTGAATTCCTTCACAATCTCCGAAGCACCGTCGTCGGCATAGAGCGTCGCTTCTGCCAGTTCCACCGAAAGGTCAGCGGAGATGGCTTTCGCAAGCTGCTCCGGTGTACCGTAGGTTTCCTCACCGGCATCGTTCTCGGTGATTTTTGCGTAATACAGTCTGTCAAGACCGATGGTTGCCATGTCTTAAACCTCCAATTCATAAATTTGTGCCACATCAATGGCGTAGTGATGATAGCCGGTTTCGGTCTCAAAGGCGATGTACCGGCGGTCGGTAATATAAAAGTCCGCACCAAGCAAGGCACGGACAAGGTCATTTTTCAGTTTGGTGTAACTGCCCTTTGTGAAGAGGGACAGCCGTGCCTCCTGCGTTTCGCAGCCGGGGGTGTTGTCGGCGTGAAGCTCAAAGCTGTCCGACAGCGGCGTGATGACCAGATAGGTGTCCGGCGCTTTGCCGGAAAACACACCCGTTTCCACTGGAACACCGCAATGCTCGGCGATGGTTTGTAAATCGGATAGCAGGCTCACAGCTTTTCCACCTCCTCATCCAGTACCTTGGTCATGGCATCGATGCATTCCTGCCGGGACGCTGTTTTCGCGGGTTTCAGAAACGGCTTTGCGGGCTGCCCGTGCTTGCCGTATTCGAGAATGTTGGCAAGTTTGGCATTGCTGCCGCCGTCCGAGCGTGGCTCGGCAAAACCGACCTTGATGTCGTGGTTGCCGTCCCGATTCAGCTTGGAGGGCGAAAGGCCGAGCGCACCTTCCAGTTCGCCCGTGGAGCGAGAGTCATATTTTGTTCCTCTGCCAATAACGGAGGAGAGATTGCTCTTGACCTTCTTCAGCACCACCTCGCCACCGGCCTGCAGGACGGTATCCGCCACGCTGTCAAAATTGCTGCCGAGCTTGGAGATCTTCAGAAGGAAATCCTCCGGCATTTTCATTTCAGCTTTTGCCAATGGTAGGTTCACTCCTTTTCGCTAAAACCTCGATGTACATCCCACGGCCTTTGACATCCTCTACGGACACAATATCGTAGCGACAGCCATCGCAAATGAGAAACTGGTCGGTAGTGATCATCAGCCCAGGAATACACCGAAAGCGGAATAGGTCGGTCGCTTCACTGAATGCAGCGAGGTTCGCCCAACGCTGACTGCCATGCCGACCTTCCCGGTATACACGGATGGAAGCGAGGACTTCATCCTCGGAATGAGTGAAGCCTTCGCTGTCCTTGACTTGGCGGGTTTCTACAATGTCGGCAAAGCCGTTCATTTTTCCAAAACTCATACCTGCCACCGCCTATCCAAGCGGAGCAGCAGATTGACCGTGTTCCACACCTGCTGCGCCGCTCCGGTGTTATCCGCAAAGAAGCCGCCCGTGCTGCCGTCCCGGCTTTCGTAGAAGTGGGACGACAGCATGATGACGGCTTGCTCCGTGGTGGGCGGCATGGGGTTCTCTTTGTAGAAGCCCTCCGGGATGTGCTGGTAGCTTTCGGCGTAAGAAACAGCGGCGGTGATGTAGCTTTTCAGCAAGGCATCATCCGCCGTGTGTTCCAAGATAAGGTTGGCTTTCACTTTGGAAAGAAGTTCGTCCATCACCGCCGCCTCCTTCCTTATTCGGTTTTCAGCTTGAGGATCTGAACGGCTTCGGGGAGAATAAGTTTGCCGTCCACACGTTCCTTAGCCACGAAACCGATCATACCGTTGCCCGCGAACAGCTCGTTGAGCTGCTTGAAGGAACGGGTGCCGCGGTCGCCGATGTTGTAGTAGCTGTAATCGCCGAACGCAATAGCATTCTCCGGAGCATACGCAGAGGTATGAACCGTGTAGCCGAGAATGCGGTCCGGTTCGCCTGCCTGATAGGAAGGCTGCCAGATATACGCACCGTTGTTGTCCTTCAGCTTGCGGATCTGTGCGATGGTCTTGTCGTTCATGATGAAAGAGGCAGACTTGCGGTAGGGACGCTTCAGTGCATGGATGAGGGTGATGAGATCATCGCTCTTGAGTGCCGCAGTAAGCGTTTCTGCCACATGACCGCCGCCAGTCTCCGCAAACAGACCGAGGGGCTGACCGACACCGGTGCCGTTGAGGAATGCGTCCTCCTCGGCATTGGCAAGTGCCTTGCCGAACTCGGTGAGAATGTAATCCTCCAGCTTGAACGCATTGTCGTAGAGCAGTTCCTCGGTCACCTTGATGGCAACATGGAGTTTATGCGCATCCAGAAGGATCTGTGCAAAGGTTGCGTCACCGAAAGAGAGTGCACCGCCTTCCTCGATCCACGCAGCGGCAGGCGCAGTCGCTGCAATGTTGATCTTATGCTCACCGGATGTGGTGATGGTATGACCGAGCTTTCGCATGATGTTTTCCTCGGAAAGCGTCTGAATGAGGCGGGAATCATACTCCTCGGGTACGAGGTAGCCGCCGTCAGCGTCAACACCCTCGCGAAGGACATCGCTCACCTGGTGGAAGTTGCTGCGAAGGGCGGTGAGCATTCCGGTGCGGTAGGCATCGGAAGCACGACCGGTCTTGGGCTTCTCGTCAGCGGTGGACTTGCCGTTCATGGGCTTCTCGGTGATGGGAGAAGAAGTGGGCTTATTCAGCTTTGCTTCCATTGCGGACATAGCCTCCATGCGCTCGATCTCAGCACTGTAGTCCTGTACCTTCTTTTCCATCTGAGCATAGGTCTTGGCATCCTCTTCGGACAGCAGACCGTCCTTGTCGCGCTTGGTTTCAACAAATGCCTTTGCGGCGTTCCAAGCCTGGTTGCGCTTTTCACGCAGTTCGTTGATAGTCATATTGAATTACCTCCAGTTTTTAATGAGATTGAGCCGATCCATAAGGTCATCGGCTTTTTGTGTACGGTTGGATTTTGGGGTGATGGCGCACTTTGCAGCAATCTTCTCCATGAGAGAGTTCACCACATTCGCCTTGGAATACAGCATGGAAACGGCAGGCGTGGGTACCTCTTCGGATTCCGAGTTTCTCTGCATGATTTCGTCCGCAAAGCCGAGTTCCACAGCCTTGTTTGCGTCCATCCAAGTTTCGGCATCCATGAGGTGCGAGAGCTTGGCACGGGAAAGCCCCGTCTTGATCTCATAGGCGTTGATAATGGAATCCTTGACGCTACCGAGCATTTTGATAGCTTTCTGCATCTCGTCCGAATTGCCGAATGCCGCTGTCATGGGGTTGTGGATCATAAGCATGGACACCGGGGACACCAGCACCTTCGTGCCTGCCATAGCGATGACGGATGCTGCGGATGCCGCAATGCCATCGATTTTCACGGTCACATCACCCTTGTAGTCCATGAGCATATTGTAGATTTGAGACGCCGCCACGCAGTCACCACCGGGACTGTTGATCCACACGGTGATGTTGCCACTGCCAGACATGAGCTCGTCCTTGAAAAGCTGCGGGGTGACATCATCGTCAAACCAGCTTTCCTCGGCGATGGTCCCGTTCAGAAACAGCGTCCTCTCTTGAACCTGCTCCTGTGTCTCCTGATTGGTCACCGTTCGGGTCTTCCAATTCCAGAATTTCTTCATCGGATTTTTCCTCCTTTCCGTCATCGGTAGGTGTATTTGCAAAAGCCCCGGCATTTTTTAGCGGGAGCATATTGCCGTTAATGAGGTACAAATCGCCGCCATCCTCTGCCGGGATACGGTCGAGGTTTTCAAGCTCCCGGATGTCATTTGCGGACATCCAGCCGTTCTGCCGCCCGATGGCGTACCCGTTCATGCGGCTCTGATAGTCGCCGCGAAGCAGACCTTCCACATTGAATTTTGCAAAGTACTTCTTCTTTTCCTCGGAGTTCAGCAGCGAGCGTTGAATGGACTGCTCCCAACGGATAACCCAGGGGTCGAGGGTGTATTTTACAAACTCAAGGGACTGCTGCTCAATATTAGAAAAGCTCGACTTTTCCAGGTCACCCACCATGTGGGGCGGCACTCGGAAAATTCGAGCGATCTCATTGATTTGGAATTTTCGTGTTTCGAGGAACTGCGCCTGCTCCGGCGAGATGCCGATGGGCGTATATTTCATGCCTTCCTCCAGCACGGCGATCTTATTTGCGTTTCCGCTGCCGCCGAAGGTGGACTGCCAGCTCTCCCGCACACGCTGTGGGTCTTTGATCGTGCCGGGGTGTTCCAGCACACCGCCAGGAGCGGCTCCGTTAGCGAAGAATTTTGCGCCGTACTCCTCGCAGGCGATAGCCATGCCGATGGCGTTCTTTGCCATAGCGATGGGACTGTAGCCCACCAGACCATCAAAGCCCAAGCCGGGAATATGCAGTACATCCGAGGGATGAAGCATCACAGCGAACTCCTTGTTCTTGATGGCTTCGTCCGTGCCACGGTAATAGGTGTAATACAAATGCCCATTTTCATCTCTGTCCACCGACATCTTGTTCGGCATGAGGGGATACAGTGCAATGATCTCATTCTTGCCGTTGCGGATGATCTGTGCATAGGCATTGCCCCACAGGAGCAGGTGCGTCATAAGCGTTTCCCGGAACACGAAAGAACTCATCTCCGGGTTCGGCTCATCATGGAGCAAGCGGTAGAGCGGATGGTCGAGCGCCATTGCCTTGCCGCCGCTGTCTGTATATTTATATAGGTGTAGTGGCAATCCCGCGACAGCCTCCGATAGAATTCGAACGCAGGAATACACGGCGGTCATCTGCATGGCGGAGCGTTCCGTCACCGCTTTGCCGGAAGTCGTGCCGCCCATAAAAAAGGCGTAGTTGCTGCCCGTCGTGCGGTTTTGAGGCTTGTCCCTGGATTTGAACAGCCCTGAAAAGATACCCATAGTAAAACTCCCTTCATATAAACAAAATGCCTCGGTTATCATAAACCGAAGCACCATTATCGTTTCCACAGCGTATAGCTCTGTCAAGTGCCATAATGGTCGCTACGGCGCCGTCGATTTTCTCTGTGGATTTCTCTTTGTCCGGCTTGATGTTTCCGGCAGGGTCGGTGCGGATGAAAATGTTGTCCATCATCCAGCGGAGGACAGGATGCCCGCCGTGGGCAATGCGCTGTTCCAGCACCAGTTTCATCAGCTCCTTGGTGGGCGGGGACATATCCTTGAAGCCCTGTCCGAAAGGAACGACCGTGAAGCCCATGCCCTCAAGGTTCTGCACCATCTGCACAGCGCCCCAACGGTCGAAGGCAATCTCTCGAATATTAAAACGCTCACCCAGGCTCTCGATGAACTTCTCGATGTAGCCGTAATGAACAACATTACCCTCAGTGGTCTGTAAAAAGCCTTGCCGCTCCCATACATCGTATGGCACATGGTCGCGCCGGACTCGGAGTTCCAGGTTGTCCTCCGGTATCCAGAAGTACGGCAGGATGATGTACTTGTCATTCTCATCTTCTGGCGGAAACACCAGAACGAACGCCGTAATGTCCGTTGTGGACGAAAGGTCCAGACCGCCGTAGCAGATGCGACCTTCCAGATCGTCCTCGTTGACGGCAAACTCGCATTTGTCCCACTTGTCCATCGGCATCCAACGGACAGACTGTTTCACCCACTGATTGAGCCTTAGCTGCCGGAAAGCGTTCTCCTCGCCAGGATTCTGCCGGGCGGATTCACAGGCTGCCCTGACCTTGTCGATCCCCACCGTGATGCCCAGGGAAGGATTTGCCTTCTTCCAGACCTTGGGGTCTGTCCAGTCCTCATTCTCGGCAGCACCGTAAATGACCGAATAAAAGGTAGGATCAACCTTCCGTCCCTCTGCGATGTCAATGGCTTTCTGGTGTACCTCATAGCAGATGGAGTTGGTATCGTTGCCGGCCGTGGTGATGAGGAAATACAGCGGCTGCATACGGGCGTCGCCGGAGCCTTTGGTCATTACATCAAACAGCTTTCGGTTCGGCTGGGTGTGCAGCTCGTCAAACACAACTCCGTGGATATTGAAGCCGTGCTTACTGTACGCTTCAGCGGACAACACCTGATAGAACGAGTTCGTTGGTGTGTATATCAGTCGCTTCTGTGACGCTAAAATCTTCACTCGCTTGGAAAGCGCAGGGCACATTCGCACCATGTCGGCGGCCACCTCAAATACGATTGAAGCCTGCTGTCGGTCAGCGGCGCAGCCGTAAACCTCGGCGCGTTCCTCACCGTCACCGCAGGTGAGGAGTAGCGCAACAGCAGCGGCAAGCTCGGATTTGCCTTGCTTCTTCGGTATCTCAATGTATGCCGTGTTGAACTGCCGATACCCGTTCGGCTTCAGCGTTCCGAACAGGTCGCGAATTATCTGCTCCTGCCAGTCAATTAGTTCAAACGGCTTTCCAGCCCATGTGCCTTTGGTGTGGCAGAGGTTCTCGATGAAAGCCACGGCATAATCCGCAGTGGATTTATCGTAGACCGAAGATTTCAGCTTGAACTTTGTCGGCTTGTACTTTTTCAGCTTTCTTATATCATCACCCCCAGAACGAGGAAAACCGCCCGCAGGCGGTTTTCGCAAGTGTTCAGTTGTATTCGTGTATTAGTATCGCAAGCGCCTTTTCGGCTTCGGGAGTCTGAGGTTTGATGTCCTCGCCCCGGTCGTAGTTGTAAACGACTCTGCCGTCCTGCTTTAACATCAGCTTGGAAATTCTGCCGCCGCTGATTCCGTATTCTTCGCTTGGCTCTTCGTAATGCTTTATCCAGTAGCTTACCGAAACCATTCTGCCGTTGCTGTCCTTAACTCCAATCGTACCCTGTGT
>OGUM01001303.1_pt1 | contig 18483 bp, 7 predicted proteins | sample 1553631 | NCBI WGS metagenome assembly OGUM01 (sample SAMEA2580228, study PRJEB22360) | human gut metagenome | biome: human gut; feature: human-associated habitat; material: faeces | place: Denmark | collected 2008/2010 | reverse complement strand
TTGTTTATTCGATTATTTTATATGCTTTTTCAAAAGCAAAAGAAGGCAATACACTGGTTTCCAATCATATGATAAAACACCATATTTTAGAAGTGATAGAGAATTGATCATGCGCAGTATGGACCTGCTTCGCGGGAAAAACCCGAATCCATTTACTAACTATGTGAAGAAAGACTGCTATATTTGCCTTGTAACAATCGTTGCTGGGCAAATTATCGTATATACAGAAGCATATGAACATACAAAAATTAAAATTACTATTAGCAACAGCCTGTCTGGCTCCCCTGCCACTCACCGCCCAAATCACGGAAAGAGAACGGCCGGCAGAATGGAAACACCTCATTACAGGCGGACGCTACATGGATCGTTTCGAAGCAATGCCCGATGGCACGCTCTCCGGAGAGACGTGGGGAGCGGACAGCGTACGCCCCCGGTATATCGACAACGGTATCGAACATCCCGATATCTCCTTCTGGGGAGGCAATATCCTCCAAACGCCGGACCGGAAATACCATCTGTTCGTATGCGGATGGCCGGAAAGCGCACCCAAAGGGCATATGGAATGGCCCAATTCAACCGTTTATCACGCAACCGGCGATCATCTGCATGGGCCTTTCACCATCCAAGACACAATCGGGAAAGGGCATAACCCGGAGGCTTTCGTCCTCAACGACGGCCGGATCGTCGTATATGTCATCGACGGATATTATATAGCCGACCAGGTCAACGGCCCCTGGCAATACGGAAAGTTTACGTTCAATCCCCGCGACCGGAAGATCATCGAAGGACTGAGCAACCTCAGCTTTGCCAAAAGGCAGGATGGTTCTTATCTGATGGTTTGCCGGGGAGGAGGCATCTGGATCAGCAAAGACGGCATCGCCCCTTACGAACAGATCACGGACAAGCGGGTTTATCCGCCTGTCAAAGGAGAGTTCGAGGACCCGGTCATCTGGCGGGACTCCCTGCAATATCACCTGATCGTGAATGACTGGCTGGGACGTATCGCCTTCTACCAACGTTCCAAAGACGGCATCCATTGGGTGACGGAACAAGGGGAAGCCTATGTGCCCGGCATCTCCTTCCATCGGGACGGGCATGTCGAGCATTGGTTCAAATACGAACGTCCTAAAGTCTTCCAAGACAAACAAGGACGTGTAGAGCAGATGAACTTTGCCGTCATCGACACCGTCAAATGGGATGATCATGGCAATGACAACCACAGTTCGAAGAATATCTGTATCCCGATGAACAAAGGGATGTTATTGTCCGTCCTAAACCGAACACCGATAACGGCCTCCACTGAAACCATCCGGGTCAAGGTCCTGGCGGAAGAAGGCTTCGACCCGCTCCGGGAGATCGATGTGCCGTCCCTGCGGTTCGGTTCATACAACGAAGTGAACTTCGGCAGAGGGTGTAAAGTGGTCAAAACCGAAGCATCCGGAAAAGACCTTATCCTGACATTCGACGGTAAGGGAAGCGGCATCACACCGGATGAATTCGCTCCGAAGATGATCGGAAAGGATAAAAACGGAAAACTGTTGTTCGGATATGCGAACCTGCCTTATGTCGATTACAAGCCGGCTCTATTGTCCTGCCGACGTCCCGTTTACCGGGAAGGCCGGAACGAAGTCGAACTGGAAATCCAGAACTTCGGACTATCGGTATCAGGAGAAATGACAGTCGAAATCAAGCAAGCCGGGGCAGGAATGGGCCGTCATACGGTCAAGCCCCTGCAACCGTATGAAAAAGCAAGCCTCACCTTTACCCCTGAAAAGGGGAAATGGACGGATAAAGCGGATTACCAGGTAGTCTTCCTCCGGGATGGGCAAATAGTAGAAACAAACAATTTCAATATCTCCAAATAATCATTTATAAACATGAAACACACTTTTATCCTCCTGCTCGGAGCCATGCTCTCCCTACAAGGGCAAGCCCAGGACAAGCAGATACCATTTCAGAACACGATCAAGGTCGAAGCAGGCGACAGCCACGCGGACATCATCGCGAAAGCCGCCCATGTCGTGCCTTCGCCCAACCAGTTGGCGGCATTGCAAAACGAGTTTATCGCCTTCATCCATTTCGGGCCGAACAGTTTTACCCGCCTGGAATGGGGAAGCGGAAAGGAAGACCCGAAAGTCTTCGACCTGAAAGAGCTCGACACGGACCAGTGGTGCGAGGCCATGAAAGCAGCCGGCATGAAGATGGTGATTCTGACGGTCAAGCACCATGACGGGTTCGTCCTGTGGCAAAGCCGTTACACAAAACACGGCATCATGTCCACCGGTTTCCGCGACGGCAAAGGCGACATCCTGAAAGACCTGTCCGAATCCTGCCGCAAATACGGATTGAAGTTAGGCGTCTATCTGTCACCGGCAGACCTGTACCATATCGAAAACCCGGAAGGGTTGTACGGCAACCTCAGCCCATACACCAAACGGACCATCCCGCGGGAAGTCCCCGGACGGCCTTTTGCCAACAAGACCCGTTTCGAATTCGTAGTGGACGACTACAACGAATACTTCCTCAACCAACTCTTCGAGATCCTAACCGAATACGGCCCGATCCACGAAGTATGGTTCGACGGGGCACATCCCAAGCGGAAAGGCGGACAGACCTACAACTATCCCGCCTGGAAAAAACTGATCAAGGCACTTGCCCCCAACGCCGTTATCTTCGGACGGGAAGATGTCCGGTGGTGCGGCAATGAAGCCGGCGGCACACGGTCGACCGAATGGAACGTGATCCCCTACCAGGCAAATCCGGACACGATGTCGAACTTCGCCGATATGACGGACAAAGACCTCGGAAGCCGTGAACAGCTCTATAAAGCCAAATACCTGCATTACCAGCAGGCCGAAACCAACACTTCCATCCGCGAAGGCTGGTTCTACCGGGACGACACGCACCAGAAAGTACGAAGCACCGACGATGTGTTCGACATCTATGAACGCGCCGTAGGAGGCAACTCCACCTTCCTGTTGAACATCCCGCCCAACCGGAACGGGAAATTCTCTCCGACGGATGTAGCCGTGCTGAAGGAAACCGGCCAGCGAATCCGGGAAACCTACGGGACCGACCTGTTCCGTCAGGCAGAAGGCCCGAAAGAGGTGCTCGACCAAAATGCAGACACCTATGTGACGGCCGATAAGGACGGGGCGGGAATCGTCATCTCCACTCCCCGACCTGTCACCCTCAACCGTTTGGTTCTCCAGGAAGCGATTGCCACCAACGGGGAACGGGTGGAAAGACACGCCGTGGATGCCTGGATCGACGGAGGATGGAAAGAGATCGCCCATGCCACCAACATCGGCTACAAGCGAATCCTGCGCTTCCCGGATGTCACGACGGACAAGATACGGGTCCGCATACTCGAATCCCGCCTGACACCCGCCATCTGCACCATCTCCGCCCATCACTACAAAGCCCGTCCGCCCCGGTTGAGCGCACAGAGAAGCATGGACGGATTGGTTACCATCGAACCGATGGCACAGGAATTCGGCTGGAAAGCGCACGGCGAGAACATTGCCGAGAACCTGAACGCAGGTTTCAAGATCTACTATACGACAGACGGAACGGAACCATCGGCAGGCTCTACCGAATATAAAGCACCTTTCCTGATGGGAAACAGCGAACTGAAAGCGGTAGCCATCCTGAACGGAGAAAAGGGAGCTATCTTGCAGGAACGGTTCGGGATGGTCAAGAAGGGATGGAAGATAGCCGACAAGACCGCGCAATCCCTCGCCATCGACCTCGGCAGCCAGCAAACGGTAAGCGGCTTTGCCTTCACCCCGCAAAAACAAGGCGGTAAGGGCACGGTAGCCGGTATCATCCGGATCAGCAACGACGGAAAGAACTGGAAAGAGGTGGAACGCTTCGAATTCGGCAACCTGATCAACGACCCGTCCAAACGCTACCATCATTTCAAGCAAACGGTAAAAGCCCGCTACGTCCAAGTGGAAGCAGCGGAAATCGCCGCCCGTACGGAGGCTGCCGCCCTTGCTGGAATAGACATCTTCTAAGGCTCGTCCACAAACAGTATATACCTTGTAAGGTAAAATCATATACGTTATAAACGTAAAAGAAAAAAGGTTATAGGGTAAAATAAAATTCCCTATAACCTTTTTTCTTTTATTCGTTCCTGTGCTAGCCCGGAAGAGCGAAGACAGAATTACATCGCAAAAGGTGTAGCTTTCACATACGCCTTATATCCTTTGATCATGCCGGGGAATCCTTCTTCTGCACGGGGCAGGTAGCGGAAACCGGATATCGTCTGCTCTTCCTTCAAATCGATCACGACCTGGTGCGGATATTTGTCTCCCTGCTTCGTGCTCCAATAGGTAGATTCCTGCAAGTCATAGATCTTATCGGCAGTGAAGTTACCCCACTGCGTGCTTTCACTGTCCGCATAGGAGATATTCCAATGCTGGCGAGGGAGCGGCTTGCCGTCTTCGTCCAACAGATAGAACTCGGCCATAGCGGCATTGTCCTTGCCATCCTGTGCATCCAATGCTTCGAGGCAGAAATAGCGGCCCTTGACAGTCTGGCCAAACTTCACTTCCTGCCAGCCGTTTCCGGGTTTCAGCGCACCGTTGGCAACCGGTTTCTCACCTTTCAGGTTCAGCGTCTGCCCCTCTTCACGGTGGGTAGCCGGGGCTTCAGCCCGCAACATATCCAAGATCGGTTCCTTCCGGCCTTCCACTACAGCCTTTTCCGGGCCTAACAGGTCGAGGATGATGATCTCGTTCTTTCCCTTCTTCAACCAGCATCCGGGCATAAACAAAGTCTGCTGAGGTCCGATCTCCCAGAAGCGGCCCATCGCCTTTCCGTTTACCCAAACCATGCCTTTTCCCCAGGTCTGCATGTCGAGGAACACGTCTCCGACTTCATCCAGCTCGAAAGTAGTCCGGTAATAAGCCGGTCCGTCGAGTTTGTCTCCCGCTGCATACTTCTTGTCCTGTACGAAAGCGTAATCGACCGGGAAGCTGTAAACCTGCCAGTCTTCCAGTTCCTGTCTGCCGGTGTCGCTGATCAGTTCCACCTTATCCGTAATCCCCTTACGGTCGTGGATGGCAACATCGAAGTTGACACGTCCCATCGCCTCCACCAGGATATCCAGGCGCGTTCCTGCTGCCAAAGCCGGCAGCACCACCGTGTTTTCACCTCTGCGACGATCCAGACGGCCCAACAGTTTGCCATCGGCAAAGACCTGTGCCCAGTCATGCACCTCATCGATCAACAGGGTCGTTCCTTCCTTTACGGCAGGCAGAGTCGTCCGGTAAAGGATCGTTCCCCAACCTTGGTCGAACTGCTCCATCGGTTTAATCTCTTTCGAAGCCTGGGGAGCAGGCAGATTGTCGAACAGCGGAGCCACTTCGCCGACGGTGAACGCCGGGATCTCGATCAAAGGATAAGCTGCCGGGACATCGGGTATGACCTGGCCGGAATCGGCATATTGTGTCAGTAGTTCACGTAACTTGTAGTATTTGGGAGTCGCCCACCCCGCCTCGCTGATCGGGGCGTCATAATCGTAGGAGCTGCACATGGCGGAATAGGCCGGGCTGTTCGCACCGCCCCAATGTCCGAAAGTCGTCCCCCCGTGCGCCATATAGAGCGAGAAGGAGATATGGCGGTCCAGCATGTCCTTGATACCGGAAACCATCACCCCGGCATCGCGCGTCTCGTGCTTGCGTCCCCAATGGTCGAACCATCCGCTCCAGAACTCGCTGCACATCAGCGGAGCATCGGGGCGTGCCTCTTTCAACTTCTTGAACTGGGCATCGATATTGGCTCCTGTCCCGAAGTTGATCGTCCAGACCAGGTCATCCAAACCGTTCAACTGGAAAGTAGAGCTCCAGTCACACTGGAACAACGGGACATCCGTAAAGCCTGCTGCCTTCACCGCATCGCGGATATTGGCGATATACGCCTTGTCGGTAGCATATGCCCCATACTCGTTCTCGACCTGTACCATGATGATATTCCCGCCCCGGGTCACCTGCAAGTCGGCCAACTGCTTGCCGATCTCGTTCATGAACAGCTTCGTCCGTTCGAGGAAATAGGGATCGTTGGTACGGAGCTTGATATCCTCCTTCTTCAACAGCCACCAGGGCAGTCCGCCCATCTCCCACTCAGAGCAGACATAAGGGCCGGGACGCAACATGATATACATGCCTTCTTTCTGGGCCAGCCGGCAAAAAGCGGCAATATCGTTCTGCCCCTTGAAATCGAACTCGCCCGGTTTCTGCTCATGGATATTCCAGAACGCATAGATACAGATCGTATTCATGCCGAGTGCCTTGCACATCTGAATACGATGTTGCCAGTATTCGGCGGGGATACGGGTGTAATGTATCTCCGCCGCCTTAATCACAAATGGTTTGCCATCCAGCAGGAAGGTTCCCTTCCCGATAGAAAAATCGTGCTTCTCCCCTTGTCTGGGACTGCATCCTGAGAGCAGGAGGATAACGCAGCAGGTTATCAATCCTGCTAAAATCTTGTTTACGTGTTTCATATAAGTTAATTGTATTGTACTGTCACTGTTTTATCTTTCTCTGTTTCCAGAATCAGGACTCCCTCCTTCTCCAGTTTATCTCCCTTGTTGCCCGTTACGGAAGCGACTTTGCATCCTTCAGGGATAGCCAGACGCACCGTCCCGCCCTGTTCGGGCAAGATACGGACTTGCCGCACCTGCCCCGCCACCTTTTCGGCCGAGACAAGGAAAGCGCCCATGGCACGCAGTTTGTCGAAAGATACATCCTGCCAGGCAACCGGTACAGCCGGGAACACCCGGATAACGCCCGTATGGCTCTGGAGCAGCATCTCCTGGATACCGGCGGCAAAGGCGAAGTTTCCTTCCAAAGTAAACGGACGGTAGGTGAATTTCGACTTTCCGCTTTTCGTCTGGTCGCCGTTCGCATGGAACGTATTCGGGAGGCAGAAACATTCGGCAAAGGTGCGCAGTGCATCGGCAGCCCCTTCCCCGTCGAAGGCACGAGCTTTCATATTCCCGAACCAGCTATAGGAATAGCCGCACCAGTAATCAGGCCCGAAATCTTGTAGCTTCTTCAAGGTCGCTTTTATAATCTCCTGGGATTTCTCGCCCTGGCTCCAATCAACAAGGCCGAGCGGATGGATCGACATGGCGTGGGAGAAATGACGGTGCGACTGGTCGTAAGGGAAACCTTTTGCAAAGGTCAAAGCCCGGTCTTCATCCAGGTTCAGATCGGGCAGTTGAGCACCGATCGCTTTCCAGTGGGCAGCCTCGTCTGCCAACCCCAATTCGGAAGCCAGCTCGGAAGCGGCATTGAAAGCAAAGTGCATCAAGGAAAGGTCATAGTTTGTCATATCCTTGAACCACGCATTGATCGAGTTGTCGAAAATTTCCGGGCTGGAACTCAGCGGCAACCGGCGTACTCCGTCAGCATCGACTGTGGAGATCTGTTCGAGATAAGTCGCCACGTCCTTCAGAAACGGGTAGGCCCGCTCTTTCAGGAAAATGCGGTCGGCCGAATACTTCCAATGCAGATAGAAATGCTGTCCCAGCCATGCGCTGACCGTCGGCGACATGGAGTACTGTACCCATCCGCCCATCGGCTCGCCGGTCAGGGTGCAAACGCCGGGAACATTCATCCCGTCCGTCCCGAAATACTCTCGGGTATATTTTTTATACACATCACGCTGTTCCCAAAGGGTATTCAGATAGCCCATCCCCTCCTGCAAATGGTTGCCGGTATAGGCAGGCCAATAACTCAACTGTGTGTTCAGGTCATGATGGTAGTCTCCTTTCCAGGGCGGCAACATCCCGTTATCGGCTGTCCAGACTGCCTGAAGGGAAATCGGATAAGAGTCCTCGCGGGCAGCCGACCCGAACTTGTACATCTCGTTGTCGTACTGTTTCTGCAGGAGCGTATCCGGCAGCGAGACGGACGACTGTGCCCAATAGCCTTTCCAGAAGTTCATATGCGAGCGGTAGTCTGCCTCCACGCCACGCTCCATCGCCTCTGCTGTTTCCTGGTCTGCCCGGTCGGCAGCCAAAGAAGAAGTCAGGCTCCATACGCCGCTGAGCGTGCCGCCTTTCTGCTGCCAACGGACGACCACATCGTACGAAAAGCCTCCCCACCCTTCCTGATGGAAAGTGGTCGTACCGGCTTCCTTCTGTATCGTCCCCTGTTTATATCCGAGGCGTCCCAGGGCCGGACCGGCATGCGAGTTGTCGCCTGCGACCTCGTCCGGATTGCTGTAGCGGGGTGCAATGATCTCCGGCGAAACCGTATCCGGCAGGTTCTCGAAGACAAACCATCCGACCGGTTCGTCGGCATGCACGAACGTTTTCAACTTCGTCCCGTTCTCCCAAAGCACCTCACAAAGGGCATTATTGAGGAAAAGATGTACGGAAGAAACCTTCCCGATATTCAACGGGAACTCCAAAGCCGCCCCCGGTATCTTAGACGGGGCAGGCAAGGCGTTATAAGGGTGGTCGAACTTCTTCTGCACCGGCAGATAATCCCCTTTCCTCACCTGCTCACAGACCCAGGCAAAACGATTGTTCGGTCCTGCAATACTATCCATCGGGCGCAAGTCCCAGAGATCCGTCCGATCCAGCGAAAAACGTAGCACAGAATCGCGTTGCCAGACTAATGTTCCTACTGTGGCATTTCCCAACGGAATTCCTTCATCCCAAGTCTTGGCCAAGTGACCAAACTGCAAGTCACTGCTTGTCGGTGTGACAGGCAGTGACTCCTTTTCGCAACAGGCAGCCAATAGGCATGCGCTTATGCAAGTTAGCCAAAATTCCTTTTTCATTCGTATTAAATCGATATTATTCTTTCTTTGTCTCCTGCAAAGATACGGTTTATTGATTTAATAACTGCTTGACAGCTTCGTCCGAACGAGTTTCCGTCTCCTGGATTTTTTATAGTCGAACAAAGCATCGAGTTCGTAAAGTTGCAGGGTAACAGTCGGGGCAAAACGGTCGGAAGCGACATAGTTGCGGGCTGATGTCAGCAATTGCTGCATGGCCGGGCGTTTCTCTATATCCTTAACCGGATCGACCACAAGGACAAACAGCTTGCCGCTTGCCGCAATCTCTCCGCTTTCGCTTTCGAGCTGCCAAGTCAACTGCCCTTTACGGATCGCTTCGGGACCGAAATGATAGATGCCATCTTCGCAGTAAAGGTCTCCGCATTTGTGTAAGCACGCTTCTGAAGGCGCGCCAGCAGGACGATCGGAGCACATGATTCACGGTATTTCTCAGGGGTTACCAACCCTTTGCTTTCCCAGAAGGCATCCAAGATACCGACTACTTCTCCCGCCTCTTCAGCAAGATCATAGGGATGCCGCCGCTGGAGTACAAGAAGATGAAGAAAGGAGGATTACCAATAATACTTATCCAGTATCTCCTGCATCCGGGGCGTTGCGGCATCGGTATCGCCAACCTCGCGACGGAGTTTCAGCAGCTCGCGCTTCATCTTTTCGATTTCACCGGCATAAGCGGGGGAATTGTAGACGTTATGGTCTTCGTGGGGGTCGGCGAGCAGGTCGTAGAACTCCCACGACGGCGTGACGAGAGCCTTATCCGATCCGGTCGCATTCAGCGGATCGCCGTAGAGGAACATCAGTTTGTAGCGATGGTTGCGGATGCCCATGTGGGCGGGACGGATCTTGTGGTGCGTCCAGTAGCGGTAGTACATGGACTGCCGCCAGTCGCGCGGAGTCTCGCCCTTCAGATTGTCGCGGAAGCTGCGGCCTTCGCTGCACGACGGGGCGTCCACCCCGGCATAGTCGGCCAGCGTAGCGGCAAAATCAATATTGAGGATGATGTCGGAATTGCGCGTCCCGGCCGGGATCTCCTTCGGGTAGCGGATAACGAACGGCATGCGAAGCGGCTCCTCGTACATCATGCGCTTGTCGAAAAAGCCATGCTCGCCGAGGAAATAACCCTGGTCGGAGACATAGACTACGATCGTATTCTCGGACAGCCCCTCTTCGTCAAGGAAACGCAGCAGGCGGCCGATATTGTCATCGATGGCCGCTCCACAACGCAAGTAGTCGCGAATCAACTTCTGATAGATTTTCCGGCGCGCATCTTCCTTGTCCATTCCTTCTATGGAAAAAGGCAGTTCCGGATACTTGCACCACCAGGAATCCGGGTCTTTCGAGGCGATCCCCCATCGGCGGGCCATATCTTCCAACGGTTGTCCGGGGAACGTACGCCCGGATTCTTCCGGCCCGAACTCCATCATGTTTGCCGGTTCGGGGAACGTGACTCCGTCATAAATATGTTTCAACCGTTCGGGGAAATCCCACGGTTCGTGCGTCGCCTTGAAATGGCAACACATCATGAAGGGTCGGTCCTTATCGCGCGAACGGATCCACCGGATCGTCTTGTCGGTCACCAGGTCGGTCGAGAAGCCCTTCTCCACCTTGCCGCTTTTCCCTTTATCATCGTCTATCCAGCCCTCCGCGGTCTTGAAAAGCGGGTCCCAATATTCCCCTTGGTCATGGAAAACCGAAAAGGTGTCGAAACCCGACGGCTGCGTCTTGAGATGCCATTTGCCGAAAAGGGCCGTCTGATACCCTCCCTCCTGCATGCGTTTCGCAATATTGTCCAAAGCCGGATCGAGCCTGTCTTCAAGCGTATAGACCCCGTTATGATGGCTATAGGCGCCTGTCATGATAGCCGCGCGGCTGGGCACGGAGATCGAGTTCGTGCAAAAGCAGTTGTCAAGCACGCACCCCTCGGCCGCCAGGCGGCGGATATTCTCGTTCTTCACGTATTCGCTCAGTATTCCTCCATAGATTCCCCACGCCTGCGAGGTATGATCGTCGGAAAGGATGAAAAGGATGTTCGGGTGTCCAGAGTCGGCTTCCGGCTTTTCGTCTGCCATCGCAGGAGAGGCAGACGCCAAAAAACCGGTCGTGATGATTAGTTGATCGAATGTTTTCATGACATTTTTTGTTTTTCTTTCCTACAAAAGTAATGAATTTAAATAGATACCAACAACATTATCTTGCAAATGAAACCCCTCGTTTCATTTGCAACATGACAAGGAACCTTATCGATTTCCGAAAAAATCATATCTATAATTAATTATTCATTTGCTTTCAATATGGCGGAGTTTCTTGTCTTCTCTATTTCTATTTGCTTAAATGTATGCTTTTTACCCCAGTTGAACCGATAACTCACATTCACATAAAATACATGATCGTTTATTTTCGGACCATAATTCCGGGAATATGAGCTATAGATATCCGAAATATACTCTCTCTTTTTTACAAAAGTAGAAAATGGATTACGTGTTCCTAATTCAAAATTCCAATTATTAAGATTATATCCTACGTTAAAATTGTAGATAAGTGGAGTACGATAGAAAACTCCGACATCATCATAATTCTTTTGGGGAGTTATGAGTTGTCCGGAAGCCATGAAATTTTTATATATAAACAACAATTTAGCTGAAGCATAAAAACAATTGACATCTAATTTTCTCCATGCATGTATAACTCGTTTTTTATAATATCCGGCCAAATCGAATGTCAATTTTCCAGGTATGACATTTAGCTTCATTCTTGGACCTGTCACTAAATCAAATCCGGATTTAGCTATGGCATAATCATGTATAAACAAATTCCGGCTTTCATCATAAGATACTCGTTCATAAGGGACATCTGTCGTCACTTCAAACGAAGTATGATAAGTAAGATTGAAAACAGGCGTATTTAAAGAATAAGTCAAACCCGTCAAATAAAATTTCAATACCTTTACCTCTGGATTACCTCTGCGTATCTGATATTTATCAATTCTTTGCTCTGTTAAAGAACGATATTGCAACCCAAGATCACCCGATTCAAGAGCCGTGGTAAAACGTATCGAATTATTCTCATTAATCATATAAGTCATAAAAAGTCCGGGACTGAAAAAATGTTGTAAAGAAGATTCTTTCTTATTATCGATATAAGTCAACTGATCGGCCCATTGAACAGTCATTTTCAATTTATTTTTTAACCGAAAAGCATATCCTAATGTCAACCTCCCTTCTCCCTTTGTTTGGTAATCATCCGAAAGCTGTCCATCGATTTCATATTGAGTATGGGCATAAGTATGGTCATAGTTCAACAGGACAAAGAGAACATCGCTTTTTCGTACAGTTTTCCTATACATCAGTTGAGGAATTACCCTATAATTATTTTCTTTTGCATGTGTATTATAAGCTAAAGTAATTTTGTCATTTTGTAAAGCCTCATACTGTCTGTCATACTTATTCTGATTGTAATTTCCACTTAAACGGAAACGTATATACTGTTCGTGTTTTAGACTCCCGGTATATTCTATCCTCAAAGCAGGATTAAAATTATGAGAAGAAGAATTGTCATCCACTTTATACCGGACCGGGTCATTGCTGTACGTTTGCATACTTAAATCATCCTCATCCGATTTTTCCTGATTCAAGACTAAAGTTGTATAAAGTTGATTGTGCTTATCATGGTAAAGATAATTAAAATAGCTATTTATACTATTACTATTTTGAGGAGAGGGTAAACTTGAAGCTTCATTCACGATCGTTTCCTTTGTCGATTTTAAATAAGTCGAAGTTTCATAGCCACGTTTAGGAGTATAATTATTATAGCTGTCTGAAACTGAAACAATAAACTCGGACTTTTTGTTAAAAATCTGTCCTGTAGCTCCATAACTACCGTTTCCTTTATTCAAATGCTGTTGCCCATTCATAGCGACCATCCCTCCTCTATCATGATGTTCTAAAATATAGTCGACAACAGAATTCGCATTCGGATATTCAGGATGATGTTGATCATAAAAATCAATACGGAGAATATCTTTGGGATTCAGGTTTCGGATCTCATCGCTCGAAGCTTCCCGTCCATTGATGAGGAGCAATGTTTCTCCTTGAATAGTCGATACCTTTTTTGTAAACGGATCGACATCCAATGTCGGTATCATCATTAACGCCAATGCTTTATAACCATCCGATGCATGACGTAACTGTTCTTTGGAAGGAAAATACAAGACCTTATCAGTAGTACGCGTTATTTGTCGACCGGTGACAACAACCTCATCCAGCTTATTACTTTCTTCTATCAAAACAATATCACCTAACTGTAATTCACCCAAATCGCCCTTTGTATGAAGGACATGTTCCTTATAACCAATATAATTTATAACCAATTTATATCCAGAAGGAGAAACAGGTGCTGTTATTGAAAAATTACCGGTACTATCACTGATATCTCCCTTTACAAACACTGAATCGTGTATGAAACAGCGAACTGTTGCAGAAGAGACCGCATTTTTATGTTCATCTACAAGACGCCCCTTCAAACAAATATTTTGAGCCTCTAATAATGTATTCAATAAACATAAAACAATTATGAATAATGCTTTCATTGTATCCTACAAAATTTTAAAACCGCCTTGACCATGCTTAGCTCTTAATCATAAAAGAACCTTCACATAATCAGGACAGCATGTTATTCCATTCTGAAGTCAGAAAAAATAAACATACAATACTACTAATAAAAATAAGCAAATTTTTATTCATAACTCTTACCTTTCTAAATTCTAATGCAAATTTCAGACATAAAACACAAAAAAAACCGGATTAGAAAAAATAAGTTCAGTATAGAATAAAAAACAAATAATTTACTAATTTTCAGACATATAAATCTGATCTCATACATTAAAAATTCACTTTTACTTTCAAAAACCGGATTCGACCAGACAAAAAACCGGATTTTACCATAATAATTTTTCGAGAAATCGGTCTAAACTTTGCTTTTCAGACACATTAAAGTATTTTTCTTTTATCTCGGCTTTCTGTTTTGTGATCGTATCTGGTGCTAAGTTTAGTATAGTCGCAATTTTACCAGTTTTTACCCCCAGTTTAACCAGACAACAGATTAACAATTCTCGCTCATCCAATTTATACTGTATGAACAAATATTCTACAAATCCAGGAAATACCGGAGAAAAATGCTCATAAAACACATCCTTATTAAAGTTTAAAGGATACAATTGTTGTCTATTATCGGATAGATTAAGCAAAAATTCATCTTGATGAATCAATTTTTGTATCCATGCTTCATACATCCTGGATTTTTGTTTGAGTTCACCGGCTACCTCTTGTTCTTTTCGCAATTGTTCTTCTTGCTGAAGCCGCAGTGACTCCCAATCCAGGCTCAGTTGTTTTTGCGCCTTTACATTTGCATCCAGTTCTTGGCTTAGTACACTTCTTTGTCTTTCCAATTCTTCTTTCTCTTTTATTGAAAGAAGAATACGTTGCTCTAATTTTCCATTTTTTTCTAATATAGACTGCAATTGTGTATCTTTCTGTCTAAGTAGTATATCCTTATTGCTTATTAATTCCTCTTTTTGCTTAAGAATCGTCTCTTTCTCTTTGAGAAGTTTAGATTGTTCGATATTAGCCTCTTCCTGTTGCTGTTTGTATATTTCCAGTTGAGATAAATTATCATTTTCCAATGTCTGGATTGTCTCAGTCAAGGAGTCTATTAACAGATGGTTCTCTTCCAATTGCTTCTGGATAGTCTGCAAAGCGATGTCTTTTTTCTCCATCTCCTGCTTATCGCTCAGCAAAAGACTTTCATTTTTCTGCAATAGCTTCTGTATTTCTTTATTTCTCAATTTATGTTTACTGATTATTTGGAACATGATCACATAGACTATCCCTATTGCAAGACAAGCACAAAGAAAGCAGATAAGCAGGAAATCTTGCCTGCTACGAGCTGTATGCATTTGCTGGTTTTGCTTGCTGATTAAACGCTCTTTATTATATAAAGCTTCTACTTTCGCCAATTTTTGAGGTTGATATACCTGTTCGATTGAATCCCGAAGTAAAAGGTAACGTTCATTATATGTACAAGCTTTCTTATAATCCTGCTTTTTTACATATAAAGTATATATTAGCCAGTTAGCACCACACTCCACATATAAATCAGTGCTCGCAAGAGCCATCTCTGCAAATAACAATGCAGAATCCAACTTATGTAGATTTCCATATAATTTTCCGATAGAATAATAGCAAGAATAGATTGTATTTCTCTTTTCTGAATAGTTCAAAGAAGCTTTCTTGTATGCCAAAGCCTTTTCATATAGTTTTTTTTCTGTATATATATTGCCCAAAGAGGACAATAAATAAGCGGTATAAGATGTAATACCTCCCTGTCTAGCAAGCTTTAAAGCACCATCTAAATAGTGATAAGCACTATCAAGTTGTCCAGACTCACGCATACATTCTCCAATATTTTGCATTGTATTAATTATTCCAATCGTATCCCTACATATTTTATAATTTCGATAACTTTTCTGATAGCAAACTAAACTTTCTTTAAATTTTCTATTTTTCCAGTATAAAGTCCCTAAATGATTATTGATACGCGCCTCCAAATCTCGATCAGATGTTTCTCGTACCAATTCCTTTGCCTTTAAGTAAGCAGTTAAGGCTTCTTCCGAAGCGCTCAGTTCTGAAAGAACCCTGCCTTGACAATAATAAGCTTCGGACAGTCGGTTTATATCTTTTTTCTTTTCGAAGTATTGTATTGCGACATTGATCAAGGAATCCGAAGTATGTTCGATATAGTTCTTATCACGAGCCTCTGTTATTAACAAACACCAAGTGGCATAATCGCGCTCCGGCATCTTTTCTGGGGCTGCAACCTGTTCCAACAAGAATAAAGTGCTATCCGGATGTTCGGACATTACTTTCTCGGCTTGCTCCAATATAGGGTGTTGCTGACTTACCTGATGACAAGAAAAGAAAATGATAAAAGCAAGTAAGGTTACCTTGAGTATTTGTGTTTTCATAAACTTAGCAATTAAGTAATCACAAAATTAAAGATAAAATTCTATTTATTAAGGCTAACCTGACACAAAGTTATCATTCTTCTTTCACTACTTCAGGCAATAGATATCCTTTTACCTCACGGGAGTAAAAAACAATCCGGCAAACAGTATGATTCTTCCTGAATGTGTTGTACATTTGTAGCCATCTACTATCCAGTGGATTGAGCGGGAGAAACAACGTAGGCATCCTCATCTTGACCTGTTCGGCGATGAACGCCGTAAGTGTGAGAAGGAGCGTATGAATGCGGAAAGGCTTTTCCATACTTTCCGTTTACAGCCAAAAAAACAGTCATCGGCAAAAAAGATGCCAAAACAAGGCATAAAAGCACCTCCAACATGGCGGATAAACATCCACGCATCCCCGTAAAGACCTCACACAGACCCGGGTCTGCACCTCTCCTGCACCCGGGTCTCCATGATGGGTACACCCGGGTCTCAAGCGGCTTTGCAAGCTGTTTTTGACAAAAGAAAAGCCTGTCTTGATGAAAAAAGAAGCCGTTTTAACAGGTTTCGTACCTGTTCCCGAACGGTCCCTGTTTTTATCGTACAATTGACACACAAGAAGTTATCGTTTTTTACCATGATGGTTATGACAGATGAATGATAGTTCAAAATGGCAACTATCATGCCATAACATATTGGTTTAAACCAATATACGAACGGATATGATAGTATGATGGTTAGTTTTGCAAAACATTTATATGAAATGGCTGCTGCCGTTCTTATTGCTGAATTGTGATGTGGATGTCTGCAAGATTGATTAAACAGAAAAAGCACACTTGTCATACAAACAGAGTGCCGGAAAGGAGGTTTCACTCCATCCTTCCCGGCACTTTTTTAATATAATATATTCAGGTAAACTTCCTTTGGTCGCTTTCTGATCAAGCCAAAAGGAATCCGCCCCCACTATTATTTCACCAATTTTAATTCCTCAATCAACCGCGGGCATTTCCCCCACTTGTCGATCATGTAGAGCACATAGCGGATGTCCACGCTGATCGTGCGCTGCAAATCCGGTTCGAAGGCGATGTCGCCGCTCATCGCTTCCCAGTTGCCATCGAAGGCGAGGCCGATCAGGCGGGCGTTCTTGTCGAACACCGGGCTGCCGGAGTTACCGCCTGTGATGTCGTTGTTCGAGAGGAAGCAAAGCTGCAATTCGCCGTCCTTGTTGGCATACTGGCCGAAGTCCTTGCTACGGATCAAGTTGAGGATTTCGGGTTGCACCCAGAACTCGTCGCTTTCGGGGTTTTCCTTTTCGAAGATCCCCTTCTGGGTCGTATAGTAATCATACCAGGCAGCATCGTACGGACGGTAGCCGCCAATGGAACCGTAGCTCACACGCATCGTAAAGTTGGCGTCCGAAGCGAAAGCCTTCTCCGGGTGCATCTCTTTCAGGCCGGCAAAATAGAGGCGTTCGCCCTTAGCGATATCGTAATAAGAATCACCCGTGAGCTGTTGCAATTCGAAAAGGGAGATGAGGACGGACAGGCTCAACTCGGCAGCCGGGTCCTTCTTCAGCTTCGCATATTTCTTCGGGTCCTTCAGCATGGAGGCGATATTGTCGTAAGACAGGATGGATGTCTTCTTGAATACATCGGCGGCATACTTTTCATAATCGCCTTTATACTTTTTGTCCACCTTCTTGTAGATATCCGGAAGATTCTCTGCCGGAACCCGTTCCTTTACGATCTTCATCATAGCCGCCAGCACCTTCCGGTCAAGGCTTGCGTCATAATCCTTGAAGAAAGACTTGATATTGTCTTCGAGGAAGATATCGATTTCTTCAGGGGTAGAACCTTTCACATCCACGCTCTGGATCATGCGCGCCAGCTTCACGATCTCGGCGCCGCTCAGGAACGCTTCGCCCAGGTAGGTGGAGATCTTCTTATATTCACTGGAAGAAGTATATCCCTTTTCCAGAAGACTCAACACGTCGCCGTACACCTCTTTACGCTTTGCATCCTGTGCCACCCAGGCGGCAAAAGCGGCTTCCTCTTCGCGTTTACGGTCGATCACTTTCAGGTTGGCCAGCCCCTTGTTCATGCCGATCGAGTTTTTCCAGTAGTTGGAGCTGCCGGCATATTTGGAAGCATATTTGATGCGCACCTCGTCGCTCTTCAACATCGCGTCTTTCCAAATCGCCTGCTTGATGCCACGCACTTCGATGCGAGGCTTGTTGCTATCCTCGATACGCTGCTGCACACCCCATGAACAGAGGTAGCGGTCCGTGCTGCCGGGGAAACCGATCGTCATCGCATAATCCTTGTCCTGATAACCTTGCAATGACACTTCAGCCACGTATTTAGGCTGGTATGGCTTATTATCCTTGCTGTAGGCAGCCGGCTTGTTGTCGGCTCCGGCATATACGCGGAACACGGAGAAGTCGCCCGTATGGCGCGGCCACATCCAGTTGTCCGTATCGCCGCCGAATTTTCCGACCGAACTGGGCGGAGCGAATACCATGCGGACATCATTGAAGACATCATAGACGATCAGGAAATACTTATTATTATTGTAGAAAGGCACGACATCGGCAGCCTGGAACTCCGTGTTTCCTACAGAATCGGCCATCGCCCTCCCGATCGAGGCGGCTTCCGCCGGAGGAGGAT
>OGUM01001295.1_pt1 | contig 18558 bp, 17 predicted proteins | sample 1553631 | NCBI WGS metagenome assembly OGUM01 (sample SAMEA2580228, study PRJEB22360) | human gut metagenome | biome: human gut; feature: human-associated habitat; material: faeces | place: Denmark | collected 2008/2010 | reverse complement strand
TCGAAGCAACAAAAGCCTGATAATCATTTTCATTCAAAATCATGTTGAAGTCGTTGGTGATTTTCAGTATCATATTATTGTCTAAGAGGACGGGTAGAAATCGCAACTTTGGTCGGTGAAGGATTTCTACCTTCTTTTATTTACGTCCAATCCCTTCTAAAAATACTGTAACAAAAAGATAGGAAAAGTTCACCCTACAAGTGTTTAAAGGTTATCTCTTTCTCAGAGCTAAAATCCCTATGACTTTTAAAGGTTGATTTATCCCTATCTAGTTTTATATATTCCTTATAAGGCTGTGGATATTTTTAATTGATCTTTTAAACGCTCAAAATAATTCATTTGAAATTGAATACGATCTAGCCATAATGTTTGTGCCGTCTTTGTTGTACACTCATAAGAAGCATATTCATTCAATGTTTGTAACATAGACTCCACATATTGAATCTGTACATCAATTGGTTGTTTACTAAACTGCACAGCTTCTAACGTTTCATATAAGCGATAGGCGCCTACACGATCAATATTATCCGCTTCTTGTACACTCAGTGTAAACGCATTATATTCCCCATCAAAATCCGCTTTTAAATCTACATGAATCGCAATGGCATAACATATATCATGAATACGCTCTTTAGGATAGTCAATCGATTCAAGAAATATACGCACCATTTTACCAGATACCCTTCCATGATTTTGCCACTCATCCTGTGTTTTAAAAGGTGTACAATAACTCACATCATGCAACAAACACGCAATCATTAAATCTTCTACATTCAACCCTTCTTTTTCAGCAATTTCCTTTCCAATATTTGCGACACGATACGAATGAGCCAAACGATATGTATCCTTTATTTTCAATTTCAAATAGTCTTGAACCTTAACTAAGTACTCCATATATTCATTATACTATTTCTTTCAGAAAATTTCTGAAAAAAGCTTATGTTCATGGTATGATATATGAAAGGAGTTTTTTATTATGAAGTTAAATGTCGATTTAGAAAATCATTCATATCCAATATATATTGAAAGAAACGCAATTCAAAAAGTACATGAATATATTCCTGTATCAAGAAAAATTGCGATTATCACAGATACAGGTGTGCCTGAAAAATGGGTCAACATCGTAAAAGAACAGTGTCCTGATTCTTTTATATGCACCATTCCGCAAGGTGAACCATCCAAATGTTTTGATCAATATAAAAATCTTTTAGAAGAAATGATTTCACACAACATGTCTAGAAAAGATGCCATTATTGCGGTAGGCGGTGGTGTTGTCGGAGATCTTGCAGGTTTTGTCGCCGCTAGCTATATGCGCGGCATTGATTTCTACAACATCCCAACAACTGTATTAAGCCAGGTTGATTCAAGTGTAGGCGGAAAAGTAGCTATTGATATGGGTTCCTACAAAAACATTGTAGGAGCATTTTGGCAACCTAAAACCGTTATTATCGATCCAAACGTATTATCTACACTTTCTCTTCGTCAACAACACAATGGATTATGTGAAGCTTTAAAAATGGGACTCATTTTAGATGATCATTTAGTCTCTCTATTTGAACAAGAAACAATAGATATCGATGCGATTATTACGCGTTCCATTGAATTAAAGCGAGATGTAGTTCAACAAGATGAAAGAGAAAGTAATCTTAGAAAAATTTTAAACTTTGGACACACCATTGGACACGCCATTGAATCTGCATATGGATTAAATACATATCTTCATGGAGAATGTGTGGCGATAGGTATGTTATTCTTTATTGAAGATAAAACATTAAAACAACGCGTATTAAACATATATAAAAAGCTAGATTTACCTCAAGTACCAAACTATGATACTTCCACATTATTAGAATATGTAACACATGATAAGAAAAGCAGTCATAATACAGTATCTACCGTTTTAGTTGAACAATCTGGTTCTTACATCATCAAAGAACTTTCTTTTAAAGAAATACAAGAAGTATTAGAAAGAGGACCTTATGAAAAATAATTTTGGTACAAATATATCTTGGACATTATTTGGTGAAAGCCATGGTCCTGCCATTGGTATTACGTTAGATGGTCTTCCTGCTGGCTTTAAGGTGGATATGGAACAAATCAAATCTGACATGGATAAGCGTAAGGCAACAGGTAAAATTTCAACACAAAGACACGAAGCGGATGAAGTGCATATTCTTTCTGGAATGTATAATGGCTATACAACAGGTACAGCTCTTACCATTCTAATTGAAAACCAAAACACAAAGTCAAAAGACTATTCTGCTTTTCATGGAAGATTGCGTCCTGGACATGCTGATTTTACTGCCTTTGAAAAATACAATGGATATCAAGACTATCGTGGTGGCGGACACTTTTCTGGAAGACTTACCGCATGCATTGTAGCTGCCGGAAGTATTTGTCGACAAATTCTGAAATCACAAGGCATTGTAATTGGATCACACATTGAAAGCTTATATACGCTATCGGATATACCTTTTAGTCAGGACTCTCGTGTTTTAGAAAAACAAATTCAAGAAGTCAATGATAAAACATTTGCGGTTATAGATGATCAAGTCAAAGATCAAATGATTCAAGAAATCGAAAAAGCGGCTGCTGAAGGTGATTCATTAGGTGGTATTTTAGAAACTGCCATTATAGGTCTTCCTACAGGACTAGGAGAACCTTTCTTTGATTCAGTAGAAAGCATTTTATCGCACTTAATTTTCTCTGTACCAGCCGTTAAAGGCGTTTCCTTTGGCGAAGGATTTGGCTTTGCGAAACTTAAAGGTTCTCAAGCCAATGATGCCTTCCGTTTTAATGATAAAATTGAAACCAAGACAAATCACAATGCCGGAATCAATGGCGGCATCACAAATGGTATGCCAATTTTAATCCATACTTGTATTAAGCCAACACCATCGATTTTTAAAACACAAGAATCTGTGGATTATCTTTCAAAAGAAAACGTGGATCTTAAAATTCAAGGAAGACACGACCCATGCATCTTGCACCGAGCAAGAATTGTTGTGGATAGTGTAGTTGCGTTTGGTTTATTAGATTTATATATGTCTAGGCTTGCCATTAAGCCACTTCAGGGGGATTTTGAATGAAAGTAAAAGTAACACCAAGTAAAGTACATGGAAATGTAAAGATACCCGCATCCAAATCTATGGCGCATAGAGCATTGATTTGCGCCTCATTAAGTGATGGTACAAGTCTTGTTTCTAATGTCACAAACTCAAAGGATATTGAAGCAACCGTTGGCTGCATGAAAGCTTTGGGTGCTATAATTAAACAAATCGATGAAACTACATATGAAGTAACAGGCACTAATCTTTTTAAACAAGAAGGAAATATTACATGTAATGCGAATGAATCCGGTTCTACTTTACGCTTCTTGATTCCACTTGCTGCATGTACAAATGCCAAAGTTAAATTTTTAGGTCATGGAAGATTGCTTCAAAGACCTATGGATGTATATGCGAATGAATTTAAAAAACAAAACATTGAATTTAATCAATCCGATAAAGAAATCATTGTGAGTGGAAATCTACAAGCAAAAGACTATGTTGTACAAGGAGATATTTCAAGTCAGTTTATTACAGGCTTCATGTTTGTCCTTCCATTATTAGATCAAGATAGTACACTTACAATTACTGAGCCTTATGAATCAAAGAGCTATGTAAATCTTACGATTCAAATGTTAGCGAAATTTGGCATTGAAATTTTGGAAACAAGTTCAAATTCATATTTAATAAAAGGAAACCAACACTATAAAGCACAAGATGTTTCTGTAGAAGGAGACTTTTCTCAACTAGCATTCTTTGCGGTGTTAGGCACTTTAAACAATACTCTTTCATGCTCCAACATGGACATGTCAAGTAAACAAGGAGATAAAGCCATTTTAGATTGTATTCCTAGTTTTACAAGTGACAAGGATACGATCACATTCACAAAAAAACAACCTGTACCACAAACTATCGACTTATCTAATTGTCCAGATTTAGGTCCAATCTTATGTGTCTTGGCCAGCTTCACAAATGGTGAAACCAATATTGTGAATGCAGCTCGTTTACGCATGAAAGAAAGTGATCGTATTCTAGCTATGGAAACAGAATTAAAAAAATGGGGTGTAGATATTACTTCTACATTTGATTCCATTCAAATTCACGGTAAAGAACACTATAAATCAAATAATACAGTAGAAATCTTTGGACATAATGATCACCGTATTGTTATGGCAATGACGGTATTTGGATTATGTGCAGGTTCCGAGTGTATTATTGATGATGCCCAAGCCATCACAAAGAGTTACCCTACTTTCTTTGAAGACATTCAAAGCTTAGGTGGAAAGGTTGAGATTCTATGACAAATATTGCGATTATAGGACTTGGATTAATGGGAGCGAGTTTTGCGAAGAAACTAACACGCTTAAACTACAACGTCTATGGTATTGATGTATCTCAACAAACCATTGGTAAAGCCAAAGAATTAAAAATCATCGTAGATGGTAGCACAAATCCTTTAGATGTCATTTCAAAGTGTGATACATTTATCTTCTGTTTATATCCAACTAAAATTCTTCCTTGGATTGAAGTCTATCAGAATGATATTCCTAAAAATTCATTATTAATGGATATTAGTGGTGTAAAGACAAATATTGTCAAACCCATCCAAGATGTATTACGAGAAGATCTTGAATTATTAAGCATTCACCCCATGTGTGGTAGAGAATCTCGTGGTATTGAATTTAGTGATGAAACGATTTTTAAGGGTTCAAACTTTATTCTTGTTCCTACTCAAAAGAATAAAAATGAAACAGTTGAAGCTGTAAAAGAATTAGCTAATAAGATGGAATTTGGTAGAATCTGTACTCTATCCATTGAAGAGCATGATAAAATGATTGGCTTTTTATCTCAATTAACCCATGTCATTGCGGTATCTTTAATGAATACCCATGACAATGCACATCTTGTAGAATATACGGGAGATAGCTTTCGGGATTTAACGCGTATTGCGAAAATCAATGAAGATTTATGGACCGAATTATTTATCATGAATAAAGATATCTTATTAGATGAAATCAACCAGTTTATCGATTCAATCTCTCACTTTAGAGATTCTTTAGAACAAGAAGATACACAAGAAATGAAACGCCTATTCATTCAATCCACAAAGCGTAGAGATAAGTTTAATAAAACCGATGCGAAGAAGAGATAATGCTCTTCTTTTTTTACACTTTTTTTGGCATAATAAAAAGTGGAGGTTTTACAAATGAAAACGAATACATTAAAAAGCTTTTTAACTATCACACTCGCCATGTTTATCATCAGTGTCGCCATATATTTCTTCTTAATTCCTAGTGAAGTTATCACTGGAAGTGTTACTGGTTTAGCTATGGTTTTAGCTAAAATCACAAGCCTATCTATTTCTACACTTACCTTTGTGATCAACGTCTTATTGTTGATTCTAGGTATCGTTCTAATTGGTAAAGAGTTTGGGGCAAAAACGATTTATGCCTCTTTGTTATTGCCTTTATTTCTAGCTGTATTTGAAAAAATTTATCCAAATAACGTATCTTTAACACAAAATGCTGTTTTCGACATGGCTACCTATACATTGATTTTAGCATTTGGACAAACCATTCTATTTCGTGTAAACGCATCGAGTGGTGGAACGGATATTATTGCGAAAATTATCAATAAATATACACATATGGATCTAGGCAAAGCTTGTACTTTAGTCGGACTACTCATTTGTACAACAAGTCTAATTGTATATGATATTGGCGCTTTAGTGGTTGGCGCATTGGCAACACTAGCCAATGGTCAAGCTGTAGATTATTTTATTGATGGTTTTAATAAGAAAAAGAAGATTTGTATATTATCCAAAGAATATGAAGTCATTCAAGATTATATAATGAACACATTAAAGCGTGGTGTTACTTTATATTCGGCAAAAGGTGGTTATGATAAGACCGAGCATACAGAGCTTGTCACAATCATGGCTACAAATGAATATAAAAAATTACTATATTATCTTCAAGAAAGTGATATTGAAGCTTTTGTAACAGTATCAACAGTTAATGAAGTCATCGGTACTTGGAACACTAAGAAAAATCACATTTGAAAGAACTCAGCCTCATAGTTTAATTGTACTTTCGATAATCCTTTTTGTATTCGAAATGGATTGTGAGATTTTGTTTTTTTAATATACAAAAAGACTGTAGCGGCTCACATATCGCTACAGTTTTATTATTTATATTGAACTTTTATTAGAAGTTTGTCTAATTGATCGCCTTTTTCCAATTTAGAAATACGCTCATCATTAACAACTATCATCATCGTAATCATATTATAGCCTTTTTCTTCAATCATTTCTTTATCGAAACATACAATAGGCTGACCTTTATTCACTCTATCATTTATATTCACTTTCTTAACGAATCCTTCGCCTTTTAATTCGACTGTATCCAATCCAACATGAATCAATATTTCAATACCATCCTCTGATTGAATCCCAATCGCATGAAGACTATCTTGAATCATAACAACTTGTCCGTCAACAGGTGAAATAATTTCTCCATTACTAGGGTTGATTGCGATTCCATCACCTAGTAATTTGTCTGCAAAAACTGAATCAGGAACATTTTCAATAGGCACAATGTCTCCTTGCGCGCATTTAAAGATTTCTAATTCATTTACTTTCTTTCTAAAAAACATTATTGACTCACTTTCTCTACGTATTCTTCAAAATCACTTTTTATAACTGTCACTTGTGGTCCATAAATGATTTGAATTCCTTTACCCTTTTTATCTTTAACAAACAAGGATATTAGAATAGCACCAAAATTAGTGATTACTGCTTTCATTCCTTGTTTATTCACGATTTCAAACTTGTAAACTTCTTTACCCGATGGATGTATTCCAAATACTTCTTTTTTTAACGCTCATGAGCAATAATCTCGTTCACTACTGAATCTTTGATTGTTACATTTTCTTTTTCTAATTTTTCAATTGTAGACTTAAATTGTGGTAAATAATTCTTATGTGCAATCAACAATTCATCTAAAACACGCTTTGCATTTTCTCCTGATGGAATCAATTCATTTAATGTAAATGCTTCAAGTGCCAATCCATAATTACCAGTAACTGCGGCTTCGATTGTACACTCTTCCATTGCTTTCATGCATTGAAGCCATCCTCTTTGTGCACTTGGTAATTTTCCCCAAGCAACAGGCATTGCTCCTTTTGCCCCAATATAGCAGCTTACTTCAACTATTGAATCTTCAGGCAATTCTGGAATTGCTCCTCTATTTTTTGTGCTAACAACCATATGAGTCTGCTTATTGTTATAAATCGCATTGATACATTCGCACGCTGCATCGCTGTAATAAGCACCACCACGTTTTGATAACTCTTCTGGTTTATGATCTAAATTCGGATTTTTATATAATTCAAACAATTTATTTTCTGTTTCTTTTACTTGTTGACCACGAGTACCAATTGTTTCATATTCCATCAAACTATGCTCTAACATTTCTTGTTGACGATAATAATATCTATGATATCCACAAGGAATCATATTCATTTCTCTGATTTGTTCTCCAAAGAAAGGAACGTTATTGATGTTTGCTGGAAGACCAACATCTTTTCCATCCAACATAGCATCAATTACTTTACTTGTTAATTCATTTCCATCTTTATCATATACTTTGTGCCAATGAAAGTGATTTAACCCTACGAATTGATAAATCAACTCATTTGGATCTACATTTAATGCAATAGGCTCTTTCATCATAGCAATCGTTGGAACATTACATAAACCAATACAACGAACCCATTTTCCGTATTTAATAACTGCTTCAGTTACCATTCCACTTGGATTTGTAAAATTAATTAACCATGCATTTGGACATAATTCTTTCATATCCTCTACAATATCAAGAATTACAGGAATTGTTCTAAATGCTTTAAAGATTCCACCAGCTCCATTTGTTTCTTGTCCTAACATTCCATAAGACAAAGGAATTCTCTCATCTTTAATTCTAGCTTCCAATAAGCCTACTCTAAATTGTGTTGTCACAAAATCCGCATCTTTTAATGCTTCTCTACGATCAAAGGATACATGTACCTTTACATCATAACCTGCTGCATCCCACATACGTTGTGACATTTTGGCATCAATATTCACTTTTTCTTTTCCTTGTTCAATATCGACAAGCCAAATTTCCTTAATAGGAAGTTCATTATAACGTTTAATAAAGCCTTCCATCAATTCAGGTGTATAGCTGCTTCCGCCACCAATAGTAACAATTTTCAATCCTTTTTCCATCATGTTTTCTCCTTTTCTATTGATAGCTTTAATTTACTTTTTACCCAGTTGTTATTCAATATGCCCAAGCATCGAAGATAGTTTTTTCTACACAAAATAAAAAAGATTCAAAAATATCTGAAACTTTTTGAATCTTTTTAATCCTTTGGTCGATCATCCATATAATCAATTGAATCATAAATATATTTTGTATTTTGTTTCCTTTTCTCATTATAAATACAACCATACAAAACATCCATAATATATTGCATAGCTATATGACTTGAAAACTGAGACATTCTATCTCGATTATTTTCAGAATCACTAATCGATAAATGATATGTCACATATTGAGAATAATAATTACTTCCTGCTTTTCCAATTTGTATAACTTTCACACCTTTTTCATATAATTTTTTTACAATCGGCAATATAAATGTAGCTTTTCCCGAATAAGATAGAATAATCGCTACGTGTTTTTGGTCCGAAGCCAATACAGTTAATCTTTGATTATAAAAGCTACTTGGACAGTTTACACTTTTTCCAATAGTCAACATTTTATCTTGAAAATTTTCTGCTATATTAGAATTATGGGCATGAGTATAAACATCAATTACATCTGCCGAATCTATTAATTGCGAAACTGCTTTGATTTGGTCTAAATCAACATATTCAAATGTGTCTTTAATAGCCTTCTCATAAAGCTCTAAAAGCTTAAAAGCTATCTGTCTTGGATTATCCTTTGCCTGAAATGGATAATTCACATTGATATAGGAATTATTTTCTAATAAATCAGCATTTTCTTTTGCGATACTCACTTTTAAATCATTGAATCCATTAAACCCAATCTTTTTCACAAAACGATGAATCGCAGATTTTGATATAAAAAGTATATCAGCCAATTCTTGAATCTTTAGTTTCGTAACCGCATCTTTATTATTTAAAATATAAGATGCAATTTCTGACTCTAGCGGTGTCATAGAATCACATAGTTCTATCCTTTTTTCCAATTTCATGTTATACACCTCCAACTATTCCAATAATATCTAAGAATTCTTAAAATATAAAGAAAAAAATTAACAAAAGCATACTATTCACTTTCAAAAGTTTAAAAATTTTCATTTTTTGAAAGTGAGGCAATACTATGGGAACCATTGAAAGAACTGAATACCTGAATCGAATAAAGAATCTGAAGGATACGCCTGATATAAAAGTTATTACCGGTATCAGAAAATCGGGTAAGTCAATACTGATGCAGGAGTATGAAACAATTAAACATGAAGCAAACTCCACATGATACAAGGCATACTTGTATATCGTTACTTACAAAAGCAGATGTAAATCCAACGACGATTAAGAAGATTGTTGGCCATAAAGGTGCAATGAGTTTAACTGAAAAAGTATATACTCATATGGATTATCAGACCTTGTTGGATGCGATCAACAAAATTTAAAAATGACCTCGAAGTGATATTCTTTGAGGTTTTTCTATTAAAAATGTTTGTGGCCTGTTTGTGGCCTACGCATACAATTTTATCTCAATTAGGCAAAAGAAAAAAGCCTTTATATAAAGGCTTTTGCATTCTCTTAGTAAGTAAAATACTAACGTTTAGAGAATTGTGGAGCACGACGAGCTGCTTTAAGACCGTATTCGTCACGTCTTATGTTTGTTTTCTCCTTGATTTTACGGGCTTTTCTCGTGTTTTGTATTCAAACTGTCCTATCCATTAACACACAAAATGGTGCGGTTTCAACTGACTGCGCTCTGATGAAATGCGGCATTTACCACGCCACAGAGCTGTTCGGGTTTATTGTACTTGATCTTCGCGTAAATGTCCATAGTTGTCTTGCTGTTCTTGTGACCTGCAAGATACTGAACCGTCTTTGGATCAACTCCGGCATACAAGAGATTGGTGATATAGGTATGTCGAAGCTGGTGCGGCGTCACTTCAAAATCCAGACTGTAAACGATCTTGGGATTGTTCTTTTGATGCTCACCCAATGTCGGATTCACCAAAATCTTAATAGACTGGCCATTCACATACTTATAACGGTACCTGGGCTTCGCAGTTCGGACAACAATGTATTGCCACACTCTCTGGAATTGCGAATAGGACAACGGTTCACCGTTGCTGTCCGCCACTACAAATTTGGATTTTGAAGCTGCTTTTGCTTCCTGCAGACAGTCAATCAGGCATTTAGGAATAGGCACATCCCGTTTGGAGGCGTTTGTCTTTAACACCGAAGAAATCTCCGGCCTGCCATGATTAGACCTCCATGCCATCTGCACGGAGATGTATGGCGTCGGCACATCAAGGAATACGCAGTCCCATTGCAGCGCCAATATTTCTTCTCTGCGCAGGCCAGCATACAGCCCAATCATCACAAATATATACGGTGGAAGCCCTCTGACTGTGTCCAGCAGCCTTTGGGCCTGCTCGTCCGTCAGAGCGTCCTTCTTCTTTTTAGGCTTTCCACCTTTCGCAGAAATTCCTGCAGACGGGTTATAGTCAAGAAGGTTGCTTCTCTCTGCTGAGTAGAAAATACACTTCATCAGCATATTCACGGTGCTGTAATAGCCCTGGGACATCTTCGACACCGGAATCATTGCAAGTTTTATATCGTCAGCAGTCACATCTGACAGGTACATATCTCCGAGCGGCTTGACTATGTAATTGTCCATTGCGTTTCTATATCCCCGCAAGGTACCTCTGGAAATCTTGGCAGATTTCATATACAGCCATTTCTCACAATACTCTGCGACCGTCGGGTTCTCCCTTCGGAAAATAATGTCCTCGATCTGCTGACGAACCTCTGTTTCTTTCTTATAAAGTTCTTCACAGGTTGTTGCGTAAAGGCTGACCTGCTTACCGTCTGCGTCCGTGACCCTTGTTCTGAAATACTGGACGCCACTTCTCATAACCGTTCCATACTGAGGAATATTCGATTTTTTCTTAGCCACTGTAAACCATCCTTTCTGAATTCAGCTCATTTTATTACCACCCTCTTTTTATCAAATATCAATGATTTCCTCAAAGGTGCGATTATGTATAGGAAAAGAGCGAGGAACTGTTGACTCCTCGCTCTTTCTGTGTCTGTCTTATTATGTTGTCATACGGCTTCATCATCCCACTGGGCAAATGCTCCACCCATCGTTTTCACAACATCCTCTGGTCTGTTATATTTGACCTTTGCGTAGATGTCCATGGTGATCTTGCTGCTCTCATGTCCTGCCAGATATTGAACCGTTTTAGGGTCTACGGAAGCATGAATCAGGTTCGTAATATAAGTGTGTCGCAGTTGGTGCGGCGTCACTTCAAAGTCCAGGCTGTAGACCACTTTCCCGTTGTGGGCGGCTTTCTCTCCGAGAACAGGCTTCACCGTATGTTTTACGCGCTTTCCATTTTCGTACCGGTAATAGCTTCGCTCCTTGGTCGTCCTGGTCACAATATATTGCCACAGCCGCTTGAACTGCGTGTAGGACAACGGTTCACCGTCCCGGTTTGCCACTACATACTCAGATGTAGAAGCTACTTTAGCTTCCCGCAGACACTCTGCCAGACAAACCGGAAGCGGAATATTCCTCTCCGCAGCCTTTGTCTTTAACTCCATGAGAATGACCGGCCTGTTGTGCTCTGTGTGCCATGCCCTGCGAACTGTCAGATACGGCGCATTTGTATCCAGATAAACAGAATCCCATTGCAGAGCAAGAATTTCCTCCCGCCTCAACCCGGCATACAGACCGAGCATCACAAACACATACGGCGGCAGTCCTTTAATTGCTGCAAGAAGCCGCTCTACCTGCTCATCCGTCAGTGGGATTTTATCCGTCTGTGGAATCCCACCGCCCTTTGCGGTCAGGTGGACCGTGGGGTTATCCTCAATCACATGGCTCTCTTTTGCCGCCCGGAAAATAGACTTGTAGAGAACAACTACAGATTTGTAGACGGATTCTGATTTCTTTGATACCGGAACAAGTGCTACCTGAATGTCATCCAGCGACACGTCGGCAATATGCCTATCGCCAAGTTCTGCAATAATGTGCCGTCTAACCTTGGATGTATAATCAATCAGAGTGGTGGCTCTGACATGAGCAGACTGCAATAACAGCCACTTCTCACAATACTCTGCCACAGTAGGGGACTTCCGGCGAAACGAAGCATTATCAATCTGCTCCAAAGCCGCCATCTCCTTATCATAGAGTTCCTCACGGGTTTTTCCATAGAGAGAAATACGGTTATCTTCTTCGTCCGTAATCACAGTTCTGTAATAGCTGTGGCCGTTAATCTCAACCGTGCTGTATCGAGGAATACGTTTTTTCTTTGCTGCCATTTTCTGTACCTCCATTGTAACTTTGTAGTATTGTCACCATTGTTTTATCAGAGGCGAGAACTTCTATCAAAGGTGCGATTATCGCTTATTTTCCGCTTCGCACATTTCTATAAGTAGCCCGCTTTTCCATGGTTTTTGCCCGATGCGTGCTTTTGGCGATATACTCCTGAAGTCCAGCGGATGTAAAATAAACGCAGCCATTAGGTACATATTGAATATAGGAAATCAAACCGCTGTTTCTGGCTTCATCCAGCGTTGCAATGCTGATTCCTAATAGCTTTGCCGCCTCCTTACGGGTAATCAGTTTTTCCATAGTTCAATCCACTTCCTTCCTATGTTAAATAGTATCTGTTGTTTTCTTACCAACCAGGTAATCATACCCTGTGCGCTGGCTGCAGTAGGTGCAGGTATCTTTTTCGGTTTGATACGGGTCGATCCTTTTCAAAAAATAAGCACCTGTGCTGAAGAAGTTTTCAACACAGGTATGACAAAGGCATAACGTCATTGCCTGGGGTTTCGAATCAATCAGGCCAACGCTGATTGCCAACGCATGATTTAGTTCTTTCATTTGCTTCGGAGAAAGTTTACCAATGTATTCTTCCAGCCGGTGCTTGTCAAGTGTACGAATCTGCTCTAGCATAACTACGGATGGATATTGCAATCCGGGTTCAATGTCCAGTATGTAATGCACGGGCAGTTTTCTTTTTCGGAACGCCTTCGTTGTAACCGCTGCCACAATGACGGTTGGGCTATGGCGATTTCCTACATCATTCTGAATAATGACCACCGGACGATACCCTTCCTGCTCTGATCCAACTCCATGGCCAAGATCGGCGTAATAAATCTCGCCGCGTTTATATGTTCTGCTCACCTCGTGTCCTCCTATAATAAAATGATAAGTGTTCCTTATGTAGAGAGATTCCATTTGTCCTCGACACCCCGAATCTCTTTGGGAAATCGTCAAGTGGCTGGCAGCGTACCAGCTCCACGGGTCTTTCACCCCCGGTAGGATCTCTACAAACGGCTGCCCCCATTGCCTGCGGCGGCTCAACATCAGATGATGCTGTCACGCTCGGACTGTGGCTAGACAGGAGTATCAATGTCCCTATTGCCGGTCATCGCCATACCGGGAGCTGCCCGGTACTGATAGCTAGCTTTTCTCGCTCCACATCGGACAGAGCAGGCCATGGACCATAATCAATAAGGTGGTGTCCCCGCTGTCTTTGCCCGACACATCATGGCGCAGCCGCTAAAGTGGCTTATGCTCATCACAATAACAATAGGAATGTGCTTGACGAATGAGTATGCGGTTGTCAAGGTACATAGGTGAGAGAAAAATAGACCTCTCACTCTATTTGCCGTTGAGTGAGAGGTCTGATAACCGCTAAAACTTATTTTTCAAGAAAAGTTTTCAGCTTTTTGAGAATTTTGTTTTTCTGCTTGTGGACAGCAGGCTGAGAAATTCCAAGAACTATAGCAAGTTCACGTTCCGTCTTTTCCTCGAAGAACAGCGCAACGATCAGTTCCCGCTCCTTTTCAGAAAGCTCTGTCAACGCCTGATACAGCTTTTCTGCAGAGATCTTTCGCAGCACCATATCCTCAACACTTTCGTGATGGTCCGTAAACTGCTCGGCGTTATCATCCATAAGCCTGTCCAAAGAATCCTCACGGCTGGGAATGATCTGTTTGATATGTCCATCGGTATCCATCAGGACCCGTTCCGTTTTAAGGTCATTTTCAAAATAGCGAATTTTTCGATCACCTTTCATATAGGCATCGTAAACGATATCCGTCACTTCAATGTATTGACCGCTGACCCATACTCTTTTCTTGTCAGCATCCATGTTATGTACCTCCAATCAATTTGAAATTTTTGAAAAATCAAATTGATTGGAGGACTGCGGCAGCCTACGCTGCCACGCAAAAAGCGCGGATATAACAAAACGCACCTGCAAAGCGGCACGCGCCGCAAAACAAGTACGTCTAATTCATCATTATAATGGTCTGCCAGTTCAGTAAAGGAGTTATAATACCCCCGCGCAGAAGCTATGCTTTTTTTGATGATTCACCTGATAAACTGTCTGTTATCCGAGTAAATCAAATGGATGGTTTTTGACGGGCAAAACTGCCGAATGCCAGGTCCAACGCGTAAAAAAGACCGCTTGTAGGCGGTCATTGTTTAATCACGGCTGTGACGATTCGTTCAAGGCCGTGCTTTTCTATGTACCGAAGCACATCGAATAAGTCTCTAAATGAGAGTGCTTCGGTAAAATATTCCGTGTAGTCCTGCGGCGTTTTCAAAAGCGGATATCTGTCGCCTGCATTAACGGCCATATAATATTTTTCGTTTTCCATCTTCATCCCTCCGAAATCGCACAAGGTTTATTATATCGGCAGCGGGATGTTTTTTCAAGAGTCTTTTTCCGCCAAGAGGCAACTGCGCCTATACGCTGACAGGTGCCACCTGTCATGATGGGAGGAGAAAGTGAATTACCCAACTGAAGAATAACTACAGCAGAAAGGAACGACAAATAACTCTGTTAAAGCAGAGAGTATGGCTTTTATGCAAAGCCTCGTAAGAAGCAGTTGAGAAATAGATAGGTTTATACTATAATCTAATTTGAAAAGGTATACCCAATGGTAAACAAAAACGAATGAAGGCGAAATGGGGGCTGTTTATGACCAAACAGAAAAAGAATATTATCATAACAAGCGGCATCGCTGTCCTTGCCGTGATATTGGCATATTGCTTCCGAATTGTTGGCAGGGGCAGCTTCTACCCGATGCTGTTTTCCTATCTGCGCAGCTTTATCTATATCGGCCTGTTCGCCGCCTGGGGGCTCTCCGTCCGTCAGCGGATCGTGCAAAAGCAGGTATGCTGGTTTATGACGGGCACTGCGGTGCTTCTCATCATCTGGATGGTAGTCCGTTCGGCGAAGTATTTTATATTTTGGCAGCCGGCCGCCGTCCGGTATCTGTGGTATCTGTTCCCGTCTTTAGAGGTTTGCACCATGAATGTTTAGAGGCTATTCTGAGAAAAAGTTGAGATTCTCCAGTATTTATCGTTGTTTTTTGTGCTTTAAATTTATTTTATTTTTTTTATTTATTTGGTATAATTATGGTGTAAATGTGTAATGCTTGGAGGGCACTTTCTATGGCCTATTTTCTTAAAAAAACAAAACGAAATGACAGACTTTATCTTTCCATCTATGAGAGTTTTTATTCTCCAGAAACCAAGAACACCCGACATAAAAGTTTTCGTAAAATCGGGTTCGTTGATGCTCTTATCGAACAGGGTATAGATGATCCAATCTCTCATTTTCAGAAAGAAGTAAATGAACTGAATTCTAAACGGGAGACAGAAAAGTGTCGCATCAACTTTCAACAGATTTCCGACATTTCACCAGAACTATGTCTGGGTTATGTACCAATTGCGAAAATCTTGAACATGCTGGATGTAAAAGAACATTTTGGGTATTTAAGCTCTTCAAGGAAATTCGAGTTCGATGTATATGATGTCTTTTCCGCTCTTGTATATGCTCGTGTTGTTGCACCTTTATCTAAACATCAGACTTTTCATGATATTCTTCCAAAGCTATATGTTCAAAAAAACTTCAGTTATGATCAACTCCTGGAGGGCTTGGAATTCATGGGCGAAGAATATGAGAAACTGGTTGAAATACTGACCGTTGCGACTGATGACAATTTTATTCTGGATTCCAGCCGTTCTTATTTTGATTGTACAAACTATTACTTTGAAATCGATAAGGAATCTACTCTTCAAAAAAGAGGTCCTTCCAAAGAAAATCGAAGGGACCCTATTGTGGGAATGGGCCTTCTTTTAGACGCACAGATGTTACCAGTCGGCATGAAGATATTCCCAGGCAATGAATCTGAAAAGCCGGTCATGCGTGATCTAATCCACGATTTGAAATCAAGAAACAATATCAAGGGCCGTACCATCCAAATAGCTGATAAAGGCCTTAACTGTGCTAAAAATATTATTGAAGCTATCGATAATGGAGATGGCTATCTGTTTTCGAAATCTGTAAAAACCCTTCCTGAAAGAGAAAGACAATGGGTTCTTCTTGATGACGGATTCGAAACAGTGTTTGATCAGAACGGAGAACCCGTTTATAAAATCAAGGAATGCATCGATACGTTTACCTATTCATACAAGGATGATTACGGGAATGTCATAACTCGTAATATAAAAGAAAAAAGAACAGTTACCTATAACTTCAGTCTCGCGAAGAAGAAACTGATGGAAATCAATAGAATGATTGAAAAAGCCAAGGCACACCGTGCATGCCAGGCCAAAAAAGAAGAATATGGTGAATCATCAAAATATATGCAGTTTCTAGATGATCAGGGAAAAAGTATAAAACCCCAGCTAAATCAAAAAGCTATAGCCAAAGACAAAGAACTAGCCGGATATAATATGCTCGTAACATCTGAAATCAATATGTCATCAAAAGACATATACAATGCTTATCATCAGCTTTGGCAAATCGAAGAATCCTTCCGCATCATGAAGTCCGAACTTGATACACGTCCGGTCTATCTACAAAAAGAAAATCGGATCAAAGGGCATTTCTTCATCTGTTACACAGCCGTGTTATTATCACGAATCCTTCAATTCAAGATTCTGGAAAATAAATACTCAGCAAGTACAATATACGATTTCATGAGAAAATTCCGAGTTGTAAGAATCAACTCCACAAGTAGAAAAAGCAACCAATGGCGAAGATGCTACAGGAATGAAATTCATTGAAGGAGAAGTTGGACGAAAGGCAGGAAAGGTAGCAGGAAAAGTTGGGAAGAAAGTTGGAAAAACGACAGCGAAATATACCTATAAAGGTGGAAAAAAAGCAGTTCAGTTTTCCTATGTAGTGGTAAAAACTTCTATCAAAAAAGGAGTGCAAGTTGCAAAGACAGGTACAACGATTGTTAAAAGAACAGCTATGATTATCATACAAGCTGTAACAAAAACAATGATTTCGATAGGACAATTTCTTGCCCCTTTCTTTATGTCCGTATTGGCAGGGGCATTGGCACTTGGATTCATTCTTATTTTAATAGGTGGTGCAGGTGCAACCGAACAGCACTGTAGTACGGATTATGTATTTTCAGATGGAACAACAGAAGGAAATGCACAGGCTGTATGGACATACTTAAAAGGAAAGGGATTATCGGATGAAGCTGTTTCAGGTGTTATGGGAAACATGGAGCGTGAATCCAATTTTGACCCTGCCCTCATTGAAAAAGGGTATCCCTATCAAGGGCATGGCTTAATCCAATGGAGTTATGGAAGAAAAGACAATTTATTGAAACAGGCAACCTTAAAAGGTGTTTCGTGGACGGATTTAAACTTTCAACTAAACTTCTTATGGGAAGAATCCTTATCTCCTGAATCCTATTATGGAAAACAATTACAGAGGGAAGGATTTTATGAAAATAAAAGTCCATCAAGATGTGCTTATTTGTTCCATAAGATTGTAGAAAGATCGAGTGATTCCTATCAGTCGATTTCAAATACTCGCTGTAAGTCGGCAGAGAAGTGGTATGATAAATTAAAAGGTACATATAAGCTGACAGACTCTACAGGATGTGCAACAGGTTCTATTGAAGGCGATCCAAACTTTGGGAATACAGATGCTTGGCTAACAAAAAATCCATATGCACAAGCAGGACTATATGGACAGTGTTCATGGTTTGCTTGGGGTCGGTTTTATGAAATCTATGGATTTAGCCCTGGTTTTACTGGAAATGGATATTCATGTGTAGCACAGTTGTTAGCAACGCATCCTGACAAATTTGAGTTCAGTTTGATACCGAAAGTAGGAGCTGTCGGTTCTTCCGATGTTGCTCATAACCATGTATGGATCGTAGTCGGTGTAGAGGGAGAAAAGATTACCATTCAAGAGGGAAACT
>OGUM01001273.1_pt1 | contig 18725 bp, 18 predicted proteins | sample 1553631 | NCBI WGS metagenome assembly OGUM01 (sample SAMEA2580228, study PRJEB22360) | human gut metagenome | biome: human gut; feature: human-associated habitat; material: faeces | place: Denmark | collected 2008/2010 | reverse complement strand
GAGCGCATGACTGTTAATCATGATGTCACTGGTTCGAGCCCAGTTGGGGGAGCCAAAAGAGGCTCATAGTTTTTCTATGAGCCTTAATTACTTATATACAAAATTTATTTCCGGTAGAAGTGATAATTGATTTATCGGAAAGGAAAAGATATGGAGTTCGAAAATATGACAGACATACAATTTGATGTTCTTATGAACTCAATTATCCAAATAGTAAAGGATTCTGAAACTAAAGATGAAGCTGTTGAAAAGCTACAAAATTTAGTTAAAGGTAAAGAAAACTGATTACTTTCGCTAATCTGCTTAATTTAATATTATCAAATATATGAGTCAATCATTATATTTCTTATTTTAGAGATATAGTAATTGGCTCTTTTTTTATTTGGCAATCGTTTTTAATTTTTTGATTAGAACGGTTGCCTTTTTTTATTTACAAAAAATCGAAAGGAATGATTTTAAATGTATTTTACCGACACACCTGAACTCAGGAAGTTTGAAAGAGAGATGCGGCAGAAACCTAATTTTGACAGGTGAAATGATGATTGTGATGAAAATGAAATCTCACATTTCTCTGACAACAAAAATGTCAATACAAACAGAAAAAGGATGGAGGTCGATTTTGTGACAATAAAAATAAGAAGTCCTACTAAAGCTATTACTTAAATCAAAACTAAATAAATTGGAGAAGATAACTTGAACGAATACGAAAGACAGCGCAGAATATCTGAAAGCACAAAGAAATTGTATCCGCCGGGTACAAGAATTGAGCTTATCTCTATGAATGACCCTTATGCACCTGTGACCTCAGGCACAAGAGGAACGGTTAAATTTGTTGATTCGTTGGGTACGATATTTCCTGAGTGGGACAATCGTCGAACACTCGGTGTAGTTCCCGGAGAGGACTCATTCAGAAAGCTTACGCAGGAAGAAATCAAAGCAGAAAACCAATCTATGTCAGAAGTTGAAGATGAAACTCCTGATGAGGATAACGGAATGACAATAGGAATGTGAGGCGTTTTTTAATATATAAATCTTCGTTGGAATGAAGATTTATGGCAATCAGATTTTTTGATATGTTTGCTGGCATCGGTGGTTTCCGTTCCGGACTTGAAGCCATAGGCGGTTTTGAGTGCGTCGGATACTGCGAAATCGACAAGTATGCAAATCAGGCATACGAAGCAATGTACGACACGGGAGGTGAACTTTACTTTGATGATGCAAGAAAAATCGTACCCGAACAGTTACCCGATTTCGACCTTATTACCGGCGGATTTCCTTGCCAAAGCTTCTCAATCGCAGGAGCAAGAAAAGGATTTGACGATACAAGAGGAACGTTGTTTTTTGAAATTGCAAGAATTGCTGCCGTTAAAAAACCTAAGTATATCTTCCTCGAAAATGTTCCCGGTCTGCTTAACCACGACTCAGGCAAAACATTTGAAACAATCCTCAATACATTGAATACAGGGTCCCCGAAAAGCATTAAGCTTTTTGGGGAGAGGAGGTGCAGCATAGCGTGCGAGTTTTTAACCGCTTGCGGTTGGAAACGAGTAAGCATAGCTTGCACCGACGAGGGGTATGATGTATGTTGGCAGGTACTTAACAGCAAAAATTTCGGAGTACCGCAATCACGAAATCGAGTGTACATTATCGGATATCATTGAGGACAATGTGCCGGCGAAGTACTATCTTTCACGCAAACAAGCGGAAAAACTCTTATACAAAGAAAACCCAACGCAAGGTGAGCGAATCTACTCATCTAAAGGGCTAAGCTGTACACTGACAAGCGGTTCGGGAGGATTCGGCGGTCATAGCGGACTGTATCTTATTGAAGATATTGAAAACTTTGCTTTGCCGATTAAATCAAAAACTAAAGACGGTTATCAGGTTGCATATCCCGGTGACAGCATAGATACTGCTTTTTCGGGACAAAATTCAAGGCGTGGCAGAGTCGGAAGTCAGATAGCGCACACTTTGACAACTTCCGCAACTCAGGCGTATTATTTCATAGACCTGAACCCTGATCCGAAACTGACAGAAATTGCAAGATGCATAACCGCAAGGCAGGATTCGGGAATCAGTAACCGAAAGGCTGAACATTCGGGAGTGTTTGTAGAAAATTCAGATGTTCTCGATAACAATGAAAAATTCGCAGTTGCTTTTGTTGATCCAAACGGAGAAGTCCATATCGGCAGAATAAGAAAGCTTACTCCGAGGGAGTGCTGGAGATTACAGGGCTTCACGAACGATCAGTTCAACAAGGCGAAAGCAACAGGACTATCCGACAGCAGGCTATACAAGATGTCTGGAAGTGCTGTGACAGTAAATGTAATCTCTGAAATTGGGAAGATTATTAAGAAGGTAAACGATAAAAATTAAATAACTACAACTAATATCAATCGTTCCAAATGACTGATATTGGTTTTCATATATAAGCCGTTGGTTGAGTTAAAAACTTAATCAACGGCTTTTTGTCATTTCAGGGGCGATTGATATTCCGAAATGGAGTGAAAAGTAATCAAAACCCCTGTAAGTTGGATGGGGAATAAAACTTCCATCCTTCATATTTTGTACGCCCTGTTTCCTCTGAATTACGAAAGGTATATTGAACCCTTCGGAGGTTCGGGAGCGGTACTTTTAGGCAAGAAAAAGCCTGATAAAATGGAGGTTTACAACGATTTCAATCATAATCTTGTAAACCTTTTTCGCTGTATGCGTGACAGACCTATGGCGTTCATAAAAGAACTTGGATTTTATCCGCTTAATTCAAGGGATGATTTCAATGTCATAAAGAACTTTTTTAAACAGGAAAAGTTTGACGATAAGTACCTTGATGAGGAATTGGAACTGACGAAGATTATTCTTCCCGACTTGAAAGCAGAAGAAATCATTGAATTGTATATAAAAATGAAACAGGACTACGACTTGCGCAGAGCAGTAATGTTTCTGAAACTTTTGCGATACAGCTATTCAAGCGGCGGAAAATCATTTGCCTGTCAGCCATTTTCAGTAGTGAGCCTGTTTCAACTGATAGAGCAAGTGGGAAAAAGACTTGAAAATACTGTGATTGAAAATCAGGATTTCGAAGTTTTAATAAAGCATTATGACCGAGAAAATGCCTTTTTCTACTGCGATCCGCCTTATTTTTCAAGTGAGTATGTTTATCAATGCGGTTTCACTTGGGATGACCATCAGAGGCTGAAAAACACACTTGCAAATTCAAAGGGCAAATGGCTTGTATCATATAACGATTGTGAAGAAATCCGTAATTTATATGACGGTTACTCATTCTTTGATTTCACAAGGTTACACAATATGAAACAGCGAATCAACGCAGGCGAACAATTCCCTGAACTGCTAATCAGCAACTACGATATGTATGAAAGGCAGAGAAACAAGCCGTTGCAGTTGAGCCTGCTTGATTTAACCACCGAACAACAAATTGATTTAGAACAAATTTTGAAGGAGTGTATTATTAACAATGGAAAATAGAGTTTATGTAAGCATACCGCTTGATGCCCTTATTGTATCAGGAATCACATCCGACTGTGCTGTGCAGATTTCAGCTGTGGACGGAGCAATTCTGATTGAGAGGTGCGATGATGATAGTGAAGAATGTTGTTGCGACTGCATCTGCGATGAGTGCAGAGCAGAACTCGCAGAAAGCGAGGACGAGTAATGCTCAGGTTGTTCAGAGTTCTCGGAAAAAGAGGAAGAATTACAATTCCTTTTGAAATCCGTCAGCGAATCGGATTCAAATACAACGATGTTTTATCATTCACACAGCAGGATGATGGCTCGGTAGTTGTCAGGAAAGAAAAAATCTGCGACAACTGTAATGAATTTGCAGAAGAATTCGAGGAAAATTTCACCCTTGAAGATTTCCTTGACAGCCTGTCCGAGGAAGAACAGAGAGATGCACTTTTGCATCTTTCTCTGCTGTTGGCAGAAAAACAGAATGTTAGTTTACCGTTTGCGTCTGCCAAAAAGAAGTGATTATCAGTTGGTATTCAAAAATCTCTGGACATTTGAAATTCTTTGGATATACTTGTTGCTGAAAGGACAGCGATAGTATGAAAAAGAAAATCGCAATAATGATAAGCATAATATTAATGGCAGGAATATTCACAGCTTGTACAACAGGAGAAAAAATGAATAACAGTTCTTTATCACCCACGGTTTCAACTTCCGTGGGTGTTTCTGTATCTACGGAAACTTCTGCACCGACAAACACCTTATCAACGGCAGAAAATGAAACGACTGAAACAACAGCCGAAAAAGCCACAGTTTCAAAAGAAACAGAGCCTTCAGAACAGAATAGCAAAACCGAAGAAAAAGCCGACAGTGGGCAAAATTCGGCGGTTGTTTCGGCAACAGATCCGATTCAGAAAACACAATCCGAGGTTCAGAACAACAGCAGGAATACAGCAAACAGTAATCAGCAAAAATCTGAATCGACTGCTAAAAAAGAAACTGAAACTCCTAATCAAAAGCCTACACAACCGCCTACCAAAGCAAAAACGGTTGATGTTCAGTATGCGGTGAGTGCCTGCATAGCCTACGGTCAGCAGCTTGGAATGAAATACGACTCATCACTGAATACAGGCAACGCAAGTTGGTTTTCGCCAACAAACGCATCATACTATGACAGCACTTCGGAACTTACGGCAGATTGCTATGGTGATGTTGAGTATGTAGCTTACTACTACCAAAGCAGTGGCATTACTCCAAGCGACTTATCATTCAATGTAATCACAGAAAACAACAAAATATATGTAGTCTATTGTTGAACAGACGATTAAGCAAGGCACTCACTTCATTGTGGGTGCTTATTTTTATGAAAGGAAAATGACAATGAAAATCAATAATATTACACTCTCGGATCTCCGCCGTATGAACGGCAAGGAAGGACTCATCTTGCAGGGATGCGGCGGTGAAACACAGGAATGGGTGGACGGCATCAATAAAATGCTTACGGACAAAGGAATACTTCTTGACAATACAAAGTTTGAGAATGTTTCTGTGTTTCAAAATGACGGCGTTACCTGTATTCTTTATCCATTTGCCGATGTCCACCTTGACATCGGCAAGCTTGCAATGTGGAGATTACAGTCCTACACAGCCTTTGCCGGAACTTGGCTTTCCGATTATGTAGATAACAAGCTCGGTGGTTTTATTATCGATGAACAGAGCAAAGCAGAAAAGGTCAAACCCGACTGTGCATTGATAGGTCAGGATGGCAATATATTCAATCTGTTAGGAATTGCAAGTCACACTCTCAAACAAAACGGTATGGCTGACGAGGCAGAAATGATGTGCACTCGAATAAGGGATGCAGAAAACTACTGTGAAGCGCTGAACATTATAGGAGAGTATGTAAATATCACAGACGGCAGTGAACAGTCTGATGATATAGATGAAGATTTCAATGAAGGGCAGGCGATGAAATTATGATTGTATTTAAAACAGAATAAGACATCAATTGGGGCAAGGGTAAAATCTTGCCCCATATTTTTTATGAAAGGATTTTTAAAATGACTAAGTTAATCAGAAATAAGGAATTCACAAGAATAACAGCACTTTTACTCGTGGTTGCCGTAATATTCGGAACAATGTTCTCACTCCCTGTAAGCGCGGCAAGCGGTGATAAGGTTACAATTACCTTTGATTACTGTTATGACAGCACCGGGAACACAATCAAATTCCAGCAGACCACAGTCAGCGACGGTTATACTGTAGGTACAGTGGGCGAAGAGCTGTGCAAGATTTTTGCAGACGGCAAAGAAGCCTATTGCATTGAACCCGGTCATACTCTCTATTCAGGCAATACGCTGACAGAGGACGGTTCAACTGTGTGGAAGAATTTAGGCTCTGCAAAGCAGAAAGCAATTAATCTCGCTCTGCTCTACGGCAAGCCCGGTTCGGGAAAAAGCTTAAGCGGAACAGAGGATCAGAAATGGGTAGCAACACAGCTGATTGTATGGGAGTTTGTTTCAGGTTGTCGTTCTACAGGCGAAGGATATAAATGCACAAATACAAAATTCATTGACGGTATCTGTGCAGGCGGAGCAAATCCCGGAGTTAAGTCAGTTTACAATGCTATCTCAAAAAGCCTTGCCAATTACTCAATTGTTCCAAGCTTTGCATCTGCAATCGCCTCAAAGGCTGAAACCTATGAGATGAAATACTCTGACGGAAAGTACACTTTAACTCTTACTGACAGCAATAGTATTCTTTCGTATTTCAGTTTCAAGACAACAGGCGGTGTGAGTGCAACGGTATCAGGCAACAAGCTGACCTTGACTTCAACTTCGACCGTCAACGATGCAGTAACATTCAACTCTGCAAAGTCAATGCCTGATGTCGGCAAAACTGTTCTTGTGCCATATGGTGACGCAAGCTTGCAGGATGTCATAACAGGTGTTGAAAACGACGCAGACCCGATAAGAGCATATTTCAAGGTCAAGACAAGCTCGGGCAATCTCAAGCTTGTTAAAACCGCAGAGGACGGCAATGTTGCAAATATTGAGTTTACTGTCAAAGGCGATGGTTACAGCAAAACTGCAAAAACCAATTCAAAGGGCGAATTTGAATTAACCGACCTTGTCCCCGGAAAATACACGGTTACTGAGCATACTCCGACAGAGTATGCCGAACAAAAATCAAAGACCGTAAATGTTGAAAGTGGGAAAACGGCAACTGTATCTTTCAGTAATGTTCTTAAAAAGTGGAATCTTACTGTTACTAAAACGGACGCTGAAACAAAATCTGCACAGGGTGATGCAACACTTACAGGAGCAGTTTACGGCATCTACAATAACGGCAAGTTGGTTGACAAGTACACCACCGATAAAAACGGCAGTTTTACAACTTCATACTATGTGTGCGGAGATAACTGGACTTTGAAAGAAATTGAGCCGAGCGAGGGTTATCTGCTTGACGAAACCGAATATCATATCGGTGCAGAGGCGAAAAAATATGCACTTGAAAACAACAGCGTTTCAATTGGAGTAACCGAAGATATACTGAAAGGAAAAATTGCAATCATAAAGCACACCGATGACGGCAGTACAAAAATTGAAACTCCCGAAAAAGGTGCTGAATTTCAGGTGTATCTGAAATCATCGGGAAGCTATACAAAAGCAAAAGAATCCGAAAGAGATAATCTTATATGTGACGAGTACGGTTTTGCAGAAACAAAGGAATTGCCTTACGGCACATATACCGTTCATCAGACCAAAGGCTGGAATGGCACAGAGTTCATTGCCGATTTTGATGTGTTTATTTCTGAAAATAATAAGACTTACAAGTACCTCATTAACAATGCTTCACTTGAAAGCTATGTAAAGATAGTAAAGGTTGACAGTGAAACAGGCAAACAGATTCCGTATGCAGGTGCAGGCTTTCAGATTTATAATCTTGACGGAAAGCTCGTGACTATGACCTACACCTATCCCGAGGTTACAACTATTGACACATTCTACACGAACAGCGAGGGTTATCTAATTACACCCGAATCTCTGCCCTACAGCAAAGGCTATTCAGTCGTTGAGGTGCAGGCTCCTTACGGATATATCCTTGACAGCACACCTGTATATTTTGACATTACAGCAGAAAACACAAGTGAAGAAAACGGCGTTACAATTGTAAAAACCGAGAAGAAAAATACTCCGCAGAAAGGCACAATTATCGTAGAAAAAACAGGCGAGATTTTCTCGAATGTAACTGCAGTCGGCGGCGGATATACTGATGAAAACGGAAATGATGTTACACTTCCGACCATATATCAGCCTGAATATTCTGTAAGCGGTTTGGCGGGTGCAGTGTTTGAAATCTATGCTGATGAGGATATTACAACGCCTGACGGAACAGTTCGATATACAAAAGATACTCTTGTTGACGCCATTACCACAGGTGAAAAAGGCACAGCAACAAGCAAACAGCTTTACCTCGGCAAATACCGTGTTGTAGAAAAAACTGCTCCTAACGGATTTGTTCTGAACAGGACTGTAAATCATATTGCGCTCACCTATGCCGGACAGAATGAAAAGGTGACTAACACCTCAACATCATTTACAAACGACAGACAAAAGGTTGAAATCGACCTTACCAAAGTGCTTGAACAGAACGAGAAATTCAACATTGGCAGTAATGACGAAATCCTCAATGTTTCATTCGGACTTTACGCTGATGAAGATTTGAAAGCCGCAAACGGATCTGTCATTCCAAAGGACGGACTTCTTGAAATTATCACCTGTGATGAAAAAGGCAAGGCAACCTTCACCACCGACCTTCCAATCGGCAGTTACTATGTTAAGGAAATCAGCACGGACAATCACTATATCCTATCTGAGAAAAAATACCCTGTTGTGTTTGAATACGCAGGACAGGATACAGCAACTGTTCATATTTCTGTAAATGACGGTGAACCGATTGAAAATGAAATCATCTATGGCACAATCAAAGGCTTGAAGATTGATCGTGAAACAGGCGAAAATATCGCAGGCGCATTGTTCGGCTTATTTAGCACTGATGAAACAGAGTTTACAGAAGAAACTGCAATTTTAACATCTGAATCAAACGAGGGCGGTATTTTTGAATTTACCAATGTTCCCTACGGTGAATATATTGTCCGTGAGTTAAAGCCTGCTGAGGGTTATCTCCCTAATGAAGAAAACTATGCCGTAACAATTTTTGATAACAAGGAAATTATCGAAATCACAGTTGAGAACGATAAAATTCCTGAGTTAAAAACCACAGCAACCGTTGACGGCAAAAAGGAAGTCGGAGCAACAGAAGTGTTCACACTTGAAGATGTTGTAGAGTACAAGCATCTTGTACCCGGCAAGGAGTACACGGTTAAGGGTGTTCTTATGGATAAGGCAACAGGCGAACCACTTTTAATTGATGAAAAAGAAATCCGTTCAGAAACCACATTTACACCTGATGAACCAACAGGAGATGTTATTGTTTCCTTTGAATTTGACGCAAGATATATCAAGAAAGATACTGACATAGTCGTTTTTGAAAGCCTTTACAGTGAGAATAAAGAGCTTGCAGTCCACGCTGAAATTGATGACGAAAGTCAGACCGTAACTGTTAAACTTCCGAAAATCGGAACAAAGGCAAGTATTGAAGGCAAAAAGAAATTCACAGCTAACGGTGATATTACCATTGACGATGTTGTTTCCTACAAACATCTCACAGCAGGAAAAGAATACACAATCAAAGGCATCCTTATGGATAAATCCACGGGTAAGCAATTCCTTGTTGACGGCAAAGAAGTTTGTTCCGAAGTAACATTCACACCCGAAATAGCAGACGGCGAAGTAACAGTATCCTTTACCTTTGACGGTTCTGTAATTACCAAAGAAACAGAAATTGTTGTGTTTGAAACTCTCTACCGTGATGAAACGGAAATTGCTGTTCACGCTGACATTGATGACAAGGATCAGACTGTAACTATTCATCCGCAGCCTGAACCTGAAAAACCGCAGACAGGAGACAATTCAAATATCGGTTTTTGGATTGGTTTAGGTGCAGTTGCGCTTGGCGGTCTTGTTTCTGTGGTTATCATCAAACTCAAGAAGAAAGATGAGGATGATGAATAATGCACAGGACATATATCTGTTCGCCTTTGGGCGGTAATGTATCTGCAAATATTGAAAACGCAAAACGATATGCCCGATATGCGTTAGAGTGCGGTATGGCTCCGTTCATACCGCATTTTTATGCGCTGATTTTAGATGACAGCAACAAAGAAGAAAGAAACCTTGGTATGCTTGCGGGACTTTCTATGCTTTGGGTGTGTGATGCGGTCTGGGTTTTCGGTGATGAATTAACCGAGGGTATGAAAACAGAAATTCGCTTTGCAGAAAAACTGAACATCGAAGTCAGATATATATCGGAGAATGATCTAAGAAAATCGGAGGTAAAAAATGATAAAATCAAGAAAAATTAAGTTGTTGAAGTGGTTGGCAGGAATATCAGTAATACTGTTAATGCTCGGAATATCGGCGGTAACAGTCTTTGCCGCAGGCGATGTATCATCAGCCATTGAAAGCACATGGAACTCGGCACAAACACAGATTAAAAATGTTGTAAACAATGTTGTCTTTCCTGCGGTAGATATGATTCTTGCCATACTTTTCTTTGTTAAACTTGCTACTGCTTATCTCGATTACCGCAAGCACGGACAGTTTGAATTCACCGCGCCGGCAATTCTTTTCGGCTGTCTTTTGTTCTCGCTGACAGCACCACTGTACATTTGGACGATACTCTGATAACAATAAAAATAAGGCTGTTGTGTTAAGTCATAACAGCCTTTTGTGGAGGTGATTTATATTTTTGACTGGTTAGGAGATTTCATCGGCGGAATCGGAAGTGCCATAGGAGGTGTGTTCGATTACCTCGGTGAGCAAATCTCAAATGCTATATGGAACACAATGCTTCAGTGGCTTTATGAAACGATTTACAACGCTGTTGCCGACTTCTTCACAATGATGGGAAATATGGGAGCAGATGTGTTCGACCTCACTTGGGTGCAGGCGACAATAAACCTGTTTACGCTGTTTGGCTGGGCATTGTTCGTCGCAGGCACGGTCGTCGCCGTATTTGATGTTGCAATAGAATATCAGAACGGCAGAGCGAACATAAAGACAACTGCAATTAATGTCTTAAAAGGTTTCTTTGCCTGTTCGCTGTTCGGCGTTGTGCCTGTGGAACTGTATAAATTTTGCATCAGCCTGCAAAACACATTCTCAAAGGATTTGTCCTCCATAATGGCAGGACAGCAAAGCATTGATTTAGCAGGACAAAGCACAAGTGTTTTAGAGGGCAGTTTTGCAGTTGCAAACCAGACAACATTCGGATTATTGAATCTGTTATGTATGATTGCTTTTGCCTACTGCGTAATAAAAATCTTTTTTGCGAACATCAAGCGTGGAGGAATTCTGCTCATACAAATGGCGGTAGGTGCGTTGTATATGTTCAGCGTTCCGAGAGGATATCAGGACGGCTTTAATCAGTGGATGAAACAGATAGCGGCACTGTGCCTTACGGCATTTATGCAGACAACTCTGCTGTTCCTCGGGTTGCTAACCTTCCCCGGCAATATGCTTTTAGGACTTGGAATAATGCTTGCATCAAACGAAGTTCCTAGAATTGCACAGCAGTTCGGACTGGATTCATCAGTTAAAGTGAATATGACAAGCATTGTTCACGCAACAACAACTGCTGTTAATCTGACGAGAAGTGTTGCAAGGGCGGCTAAATAACTTAGTGCCAATGTTCTACTCCACTTATGTTGCGTAGAACATTACTGCTTTTTAGCGTAAAATTTCCGCTAAAAAGCAGAGGAGCAATGCTCCTTGGCACAAGTTGCAATCTATCGCAAAGTTCTAATCAAACAAGCTTGTTAGAACTTTGCTCCGATTTAAGACGAAAGGAATTTAAAGATTATGACCACTTATTTATATCCGCAAAATCTAAAAGCCACAGCCAATCTATGGCTGTGGAGCTTACGGGATTTTGCAATTATGAGCATAACGCTTTTGTTATCAATACTGATACTTGCACAGACGAGAATAATAGTACCTCTTGCGGTAACTCTCTGTTTCGGCTTTTTGTCAATAAGACTGGAAGATACAACAATTCTTGATTTCATACGCTATGCCGTAAAGTATTTTATATCAACTCAACAGATATATTTCTGGGCAGAAAGGGGCAAATAAATGAAGAACAATCAGAAGGAAACAAAGCACAAAGGCAAGTCCGTTCAGGATTTGATGGGCATAAAAACCTTTACGAAAAACGGTTTGAAGGTCGGCAAGGAAGAACTGATTTTTATATGGTTCAGCCTACAAATATTTCTGTGCTTTCCCACACGAATATCGAAATCAAGGTGCGCCACCTGATGATGGTGCTTTCTGCTGTGCCGGATATTGAGATCACCTGTACCGATTCCTGCGAGTGCTTCGATACAAACAAAAGCTATATCAAAGGCAGAATTGAAGCTGAACAGAATGAAAAAGTCAGAAAAATATTGAATAAGGATCTGGATTTTCTCGACAGCATTCAGACCGAAACCTCAACCGCAAGGCAGTTTCTGTTCATAGCAAGGTGTAAATCTTCAAAATCCGAAAATGTTTTGCAGAAAGCAAACAGGGTTGAGAAGATTATTTCAGACCAAGGCTTTGAAGTAACCAGAATGAAGAAAGCCGACATCAAGCGTTTTCTTGCAATATATTTTGACGCAAGTATGAACGGTGATTTGATACCCGACTATGACGGCGAAAAGTATTATGAAAAGGAGCATATCTATGAAGAAACATAAAGAAAAAATCAAAATAGGAATTGTGATAGGCGTATTTTCTGTTGTTATAATTGCCTGCCTGGTTTCAATATTTTCGCAGGTGTTTACAGAGTACAAAGAGAATGAAAGTTTTAAAAACCTTGCAGAAATTGTTACTGAGGAATCGACAGGTAATGATACTGAAAAAGAACAATTCATAAATCCAAATTTATTAAAAGTCAGTGATTGTGATAATGATGTTCAAGACGAATCGTCTATGTATTTCACGACATATTACGAACCTCATTTAATATCAGAACTCATTTCAATGAATTCCGAATGCTTCGGCTGGATAAGCATAGCAGACACAAACATCAATTACCCTGTTATGCACACACCGAGTAATCCGCAGAAATATCTGAACAAAAACTTTTACGGCGAGTACAGCTTCAGCGGTACACCGTTTCTGGACAGCAGATGTTCTGCCGACAGTACAAATTTAGTCATATACGGTCATCATATGAACAACGGCACAATGTTTGCAGACCTTTGCAACTATACCGATTATTCTTACTTCTCGGAACATCCTACAGTTGTGCTTGAAACGAAAGACGGGGTATTTGCTTACTCCGTCTTTTCTGTTATAAAAGTAAAGTCCGATGATGATTGGTACAGATTTATAACAACAGATTTGGACAAAACCTATGAAAAATGGATCAGTTATTCAAAAACAAAATCTCTGTATAGCACAGGAATTACACTTGTTTACGGTCAGCAGATTTTAACACTTTCAACCTGTTATGGCTATAATCAGGATGACCGTATACTTGTGTTAGCAGTACGAAATTAAGGGGGTTAGAAAATGAAGTTATTCAATAGGAAACCAAAGGTGCTCACACCCGAACAGGCAGAAGAAATCTACACAAAGAATTTCTTTGATATGATTCTGCCGTCAACAATAAAATTTTTCACCGATTATTACATTGTCGGCGACTCGTACCGCAGTGTATGGGCGGTTCGTGAATATCCGCCGAGTACGAAAGAACAAGCAATACTCTCACAGCTTGCAGACAGAAACGGCGTAATGCTTCGCATATACCACAGACTTGTTGAAAGTGTGGAACAGAGAAAAATTATTCAGAATGCCACACGCAAAAACAAGCTCAAATCAAGCGGTAACGATGTAAATGAAACCATTGAAGCACAGGGCAACTTGCAGGATGTTGTTACCCTTATGGCGAACTTACGAAAGAACAAAGAACCGTTATTGCATTGCTCTGTGTTCATAGAGCTTAAAGCCAAAAACAAGCAGAAATTGAAGGAGTTACAGACCGATATTGCAATGGAGCTGACACGCTCCAAGATTGAAGTGGATAGATTAACGCTAAGGCAGAAAGAAGGCTTCTTGTCGGTGAACCCTATCGGCTGTAATCAGTTCGGAAGTCTATATGAAAGAGTGTTGCCTGCTTCTTCAGTTGCAAATCTTTTTCCTTTTAATTTTAGCGGTAAGACAGATCCTAATGGCTTGTACATTGGGCGAGATAAATACGGCACAAATATCCTTGTTGATTTTGACCGCAGAACAGAGGACAAAACCACATCAAATATCCTTATCCTCGGAAACAGTGGTCAGGGTAAATCGTATTTATTGAAACTCATCCTTACAAATATTCGTGAAAGTGGAAAGAAAATCTTATGCCTTGACCCCGAAGCGGAGTATGAGGATCTGACAAATGCCCTCGGCGGTTGCTACATTGATTTTATGTCTGGTAAATACAAAATCAATCCTCTTGAACCAAAGGATTGGGGTAATGCAAATGAAGAAATTGACTCCAAAGCTCCCGAACCGTTCAAGCGTGTTACTCGACTTTCACAGCACATTGCGTTCTTGAAAGACTTTTTCAGAACCTACAAGGATTTCACGGACGCACAGCTTGATACAATTGAAATTCGGCTTATGAAGCTGTACGCACGATTCGGCATTACAGACACGACAGATTACAGCACAAAAAAGCCTACGGACTTTCCTGTGATGAGCGATTTCTATGATTTGTGCGAAGAAGAATATATGACCTACGACCACAAGCGGAAATATCTCTACACCGAAGAAATCCTGCAGGAGGTTTGTCTGGGTATTCACAGTATGTGTGTAGGTTCAGAATCAAAGTATTTCAACGGTCACACAAACATTACTAATGACAAATTCTTGTGCTTCGGGGTTAAGAGTTTGCTCGACACTAACAAAAGACTCAAAGACGCAATGTTGTTTAATATCCTTTCCTATATGTCTAACAAGTTGTTAGGCGAGGGAAACACCGTTGCATCAATAGACGAGCTTTATTTATTTTTGTCTAACCTCACAGCTATTGAGTATATCCGCAACGCAATGAAGCGTGTCCGCAAAAAGGATTCAGCCGTGATTTTAGCCAGTCAGAACATAGACGATTTTTTGATTCCGAGCGTTAAGGAATACACAAAACCCTTGTTCTCAATCCCGACTCATCACTTCTTATTCTTCCCCGGTAATATCAATCCTAAAGATTTTCAGGATGCACTGATGGTTGAAGCGAACGAATACGATTTAATAAAATTCGGTGAGCGTGGCACTTGCCTTTACCGTTGCGGAAACGAAAGGTATCTGCTTCTTGTTCAGGCTCCTGAATACAAAGCCGAAATTTTCGGAAGTGCAGGTGGAAGATAAAATTTTGAATAGACAGAATTTTAAAATTGTGGTATGATAATTACAAAATAACAGGTTAATAAATTGATATTTGACACATTCTCTGTTTGTGGGAAAGAATTCTCATAACCGTTGATGTACCATATTTTCGGAGGTGAACGTCATGGATCAAATAAAAATCGGTAAATTTATTGCTACGCTTCGTCGGCAGAGCGGACTAACTCAAGAGAAGCTCGGAGAGAAAATTGGTGTAACAAACAAAACAATATCTCGCTGGGAAAATGGTAACTATATGCCAGACATTGAAATGCTCCAACTACTTGCAAAGGAATTTAATGTTAGCATAAATGAATTGTTGGCTGGACAAAAGATGTCAGACGAAGAGTTTCGGAAAAATGCAGATGAAAACATAATTGCTGTTTCAAAAGAAAGTGCATTCTCGTTTGAGGAAAGAAAAGCATATTTCAAAAAGAAATGGCGTAAGGAGCATATATCACTTTTTGTTGTTTTATTGTTAATTCTAATTGTCGCTTTTGTATTGCCATTTGTTGTCAGTAAACCATGGTTTGTTGGATTAGTGCCATTGATAGCATTTATTGAATATGCTTACCAGAATAACAGAATGATGATTTATGTAGAAAACTGTCTTTATAAGTGAGATAGTCAATATCCTGTTTAAGATTATTTTTACAATTAAAAAATATTATAATCCGATTGTTTTTCTTAAATGAAAGTCAATCGGATTTTTATTTGCGGAGGTGATTCAATGAGTGCTACCATAGGCGCGGCACTGAAGAAAATAGCAGTTGCTCTGCTGACGGATAAAAAGATAATGAAAACAATAGGCGGTATAATAATCGGCATAATCATAATTGTGGTTATGCCGATTGTTGCTGTGGTGTCCGTTTTTAACGGCAGTATGGATATTGATACAGACAAGCTTAGCCAGTCCATACAAGAAAATATCTCAGCAGAGCAGATGGAAAATCTACAGCTTATTAACGACACAATGACAGAGGTTGAAAATCAACTGAAAAATAAAAAGTTGTCCGACTATAACACACAGGCAGAGGTTATCTATCTGTTTTCTCTGTCCGATAAATCAGAGGATGAGGACTTTGTAAAGAACTTCGTTTCCTGTTTCAAGAAAAATCAGTCTGATGAGGATTTGATAAAAACCGTCAATCAGAAATTCGGAACGGAGATAAAGTATGACGAGTTCCAAAAGATGATGCAGTCAATCAAGGGAGCGGAAATCAGTACGGCAGGCTTAATATAACACCTATGATTAATCCGATAAGTGAATTACCTCAAGATAAAGCAGCATTTTTTGAATTTGTAAAAGCATAAATATATTCACAACAGCCGAAGTAGAAAATACTTCGGCTGTAATTACAATATATAGATTTTAAAAACATAAAATTTAATAATCTACTCCCTCTTGCTTTATCATATTATCTTCAATTTTATAGTGTTTGGTAATTTCCATATTATCGGCAACCCATAGTGCTAAATCGCCCGAAGAAAGATCTGCATCGTCATCAAAAGCTCCGCATACGGAAAAGTCGTCATCACGGTAGCAATTAATAGCTTTGTAGGTTTTATCTATAATTACATAGGAATATTCTACCGCAATAATCTTTCCGTTCTTACCGTTATATTCACTGAAAGTAAAATCAGTTGCCCATTTTTTATCATTCCATGACTCTGGCATTGTAACATCCGGTGTACTTATACCGTCAACAAGTATATTAAAGTAATCCATAATGCTTTCAGGAGTTTCAAAAGTAACGTCCGGGAAACTGTCTATTACCTTCCCTATATTTATATATTCAATGTTATCGCAAATTAAATCTTTAATACCATCATACTTGCCACTAAATAAATCTTTATAAGCTTGTTTATATTTGTCATCTATTGGCATTAGTGATGGAATGATATAGTTATCTATACTTAATTTGTAGGGAGAAATATTTTCGCTGGCATTTGTTTTGTTTGCATCAGGACTAAAACAAGCAATAGATGTATAATTCTGAGCGTATAATTTCCAGTTTGAAGGAATATCAAGTGAAAAAGTTATATAATCACCTTCGCTGTTTTCCGTCACAGTTTTTGTTTCTATATCAGGCTTAATAATTGTATTGTTCTGCTGACAGCCTACAAGCAAAATCATAAGTACGATGGATATTATTGCTGATAAGATTTTGTATTTCATTTGTATGCTCCTATTATATATTTCAATATAAAATTACTTGTTACTTGAGATTTTTGATTATATTCATTTGAAATTACTAAATTGTGATAATTATTATAACTCTTGTATTACTTTTTGTAAAGTAATAATAAAATATATTTCAAACTTCATTATGTTAATGTTGTTTCTAACGAAAAGCACGCAAAACTCAGCAATGAATTAAAGAAACTGCTAAAATTACTAATAGGAATGAAAATGATATTGTTAAATAAAAAATAATTTGAATCAAAGTGGTTTTCTAATAGCTAATAAGGAAGAAAGTGTTAGAGTATGAGCTGTTATATAAGTCGTACTTTCTTTGCCTACAAATAATTAATTAAATATCAAATATGTGGAGGTAAAATCAAAATGAAGAAAACAAGCGTAAACATAATGTACGATGATGAAAAGCTGAATGCAATCAGGCTGTATATGTCACAGCGTGATTTGGATTTCAAGGTAGAACTTGAAAAATCTGTGGACGCTCTGTACGCAAAATATGTCCCTGCAAATGTCAGGGAGTTCATTGATATGAAAGATTCACAGGTGAAAACACCCAAGCCTAAAAAGCCAAAGCCACAGGAAGAAAATACCGAGGTGGTAACTTGAAAAATCAAAACTTCGGAATAGAAATTGAAATGATCGGCATCACTCGCAGTACTGCGGCGAAAGTGATTGCCGGTTATTTTCATACAGACGCAACTCATGTCGGCGGTTGCTACGATGCGTATTCTGTCCGTGACAATGACGGCAGGATGTGGAAGATTATGCGTGACGCAAGTGTCCATTGTGAAAACCGTTCAGGACAGAATGCAAGCTCTCTGTACTCGGTAGAGTTTGTCACTCCCATTTGTAACTATGATGATATAGAAACTATACAGGAACTTGTCAGAAAGCTTCGTGGTGCAGGAGCGAGAGTCAATTCAAGCTGTGGTCTCCATTGCCATATAGATGCGTCAAGACATACTCCTAAAACACTTCGCAACATAGTAAACATTATGGCGGCTAAAGAGGATTTACTCTACAAGGCATTGAAAGTGAATGTGTCAAGGGAACATTACTGTCAGAAGATGGACACACGTTTCCTTGATGAAATCAATAACCGTCCTCCGATGTCAATGGAGCAGATAAAATCAATGTGGTATGACGGCGAGGATTACAGTTACAGACATTATGATGATACTCGCTACCACGCACTGAATCTTCACAGCGTGTTCTACAAGGGTACGATTGAATTTCGTCTATTCAATTCCACTTTACACGCAGGAGAAGTAAAGTCAGCGATTCAGCTTTGCCTTGCAATCAGTCATCAGGCTTTAATTCAGAAGTCAGCAAGACACGCTAAAACTCAGTCGGATAATGAAAAGTACACTTTCAGAACTTGGCTTTTGAGATTGGGCTTGATAGGTGACGAGTTCAAAACAGCTCGTCATCATCTTCTAAAAAATCTAGATGGCAACATTGCATGGAAAGATCCTGCACAGGCTGAAAAACAAAAGGAAAGGCTTGCTCAAAAACGAGCC
>OGUM01001268.1_pt1 | contig 18752 bp, 8 predicted proteins | sample 1553631 | NCBI WGS metagenome assembly OGUM01 (sample SAMEA2580228, study PRJEB22360) | human gut metagenome | biome: human gut; feature: human-associated habitat; material: faeces | place: Denmark | collected 2008/2010 | reverse complement strand
ACTGCATCTCCTGCCGGGCGTCGGTCAGCTCGGCTTCGAGGCGCGAGGACTTCTCCTTGAGGTCCGCCACGAAGCGTTTGCGCTCCTCGGCCTCCTCGCGGCGGCCCTGGCCCATCAGTGCGCCGATCTCCTTGGCGGCCTTGTTCTGGGCGGCCAGCGTGTTGTCGAGTTCCAGCTGGAGGGCTTTGCGCCGGTCGTCGAAGCTGATGATCTTTTCGATGACAGGCGCGGCGTCCACGCCCTTCTTGGCCAGCTTGCGTGCGGCGGCCTCTTTGTCATCGCGGATTTGCTTTATCGTAAGCATAATATCGTGAGTTTTTTTGTGTTTTCGCCTTACAACCTGCAAAATTAGTAAATTCGCGTCAAACTGTCACGCCGAGACGCCGTTTTTTGCGATTTTATGAAAAAACCGGACTTCCGCCCAAAGCGGAAATCCGGTTTTCGGTTGTGCGGGCTGCGGATCAGCGGGTGTGGAGCACGAGGTCCGTGCGCAGACGCTTGCCTTCGGCCGGGACTTTCGCTGCCGTGTTTCCGGAGGCTTTCGCCGGAACGGCGACGCGTTCGCCCGTCAGGTAGGTCGTGAAGCGCTGTCCGCCGGTCTCGATGCTTCCGGTCCGCGATTCCGCGGCGCGGGCCGCGGTCTGTGCGGACGCCTGCTGGAGGGGCTTCATCTTGAGGGACGAGTAGGTTTTCGAACCGGCGTACTGGCGCAGGTAGCTCGAACTCGACGCCTGCGGCGTGCTGAAGAGCAGGAACATGTAGCTGTTGACCTCTTCGGGTGAGTAGGGGCTTGAAGCCCAGTAGAGCGTGTCGCCGATGTAGCCGACGGCCATTCCGGCGTCGCCCCAGAAGATCGACAGTCCGTTCGAGAAGCCGAGCGTCGCATAGGCGCCGTTGTACATCCCCGCGTACTGGGGTTCGACGATCAGCATGTGCAGCTCCTTGTCGTAGTAGCCTTTCAGCTGGGGTGCGAAGTCGCGCATGTCGGTCATGCCGCTGATGAGCACGTCGCGGTCGTTGATGCGCGCGATGTCCATGCGGAAGGTCTTTTCGGACGACTGCGAATCGACGTCGACGGTCGCCGTGACGCCGAATGCGCCGATGAAGTCCTCCAGGGTCTTCGTCCGGTCGAAATCCTTGGCGAAGTAACCGAACGTCGACGCGCTCTTCGAAACGAAAGCCGTGTCGCCGAACGAGTTGTACATCAGCAGGGCGAGTGTGTACGTGCTGCCTTCGTCGAGCGGGCTGAACGACGTGCCGCGGCCTTCGGGGGAGTTGAGCTGCGCGATCATCTCCTCGGGAACGTCGTAGCCCCGGGATGCGGTCACCTCCTCCAGTGTCATGCCGAGCGCTTCGCACAGGTAGTCGGCGACGGCGGTTTTGACGCAGAGATATTTCATCGCCGCCACATTCGCGGTCTGCATCTGCCAGATGAGCGTGTTGTAGGGCGAGTAGTTGAGGTTGTTCTTCGGAGCGTAGAACTCGAATTCGAGCGATCGGGGAGCATATTCGTCGTTCGGATCGTTCGTGAACCGCTGCGTGTAGAGCTTGCAGGGGTTCTCGATCGAGTCGTAGGCCAGCGCCACGGCGGTGTAGTTGCCCGAGGGAACGTTCCAGACCGAGGCGTCGTCCGCGAGGAGCGTCACCACGGGGGTCACGGCCTCCAGTTTGTCGTCGATCAGCTGCCGGCGCACCTCTTGCTGCCGTTCGGCGTCGGCGGTGATGTCTCCGGCGACGACCGCGGCCTTGTAGTACTTCGTGTATTCGTTGGGCGAGAAGTGGAGTTTCGGAGCCTTGAATCCGGTGCTCGTGGTCTCGATGCCCTCGAAAGCGATCTCCACGACGGGCGTGGTGTCGATGTCGGTGTCGAAGACCAGTTTCTCGGTCCCCTGGGCGAAATAGCCCGACGACACGTAGTAGATCAGGTAGAACGAGAAGGTGCTCTCGCCGTCGAACGTGCAGGGATAGCTGGCGTACGCCGAGTCGTTGCCGGTGTAAACGGCCATGTCGGCGACGTAGACGTACTCGTTGTAGTTCGAGTTGTAGTAGCCGATCGACTGCGCCGGCACGGTGCAGGTGTTGTCGTCGTGGAGGACGAACTTGAACGTCACGCCGCTGGCCCAGTCCTTCAGCCGGAAGATATTGGCTCCCACGGCTTTCTCGACCTCCAGGCCCGAATCGCGGCCCGAATAGTACCCGTTGTAGTGGTAGGTTGCCAGCTGGGGGATCTCTTCGCCCTCTCCGGTGGTGCGGTAGAGCGTCTCCCACTCCAGTTCGTAGGTGGCCGAAAGGGTCACCTTGTCGGAGTACTGCGCCACCTGCGCGGCGTTGTCGCCCGGACGCGCCTCCCGGCTGCTGATGTAGAGCGTGGTCTTGTAGTTCGAACCCATGACGAAGTTCGAAAGGTCGACCTCGACGGGAACCGTCACGGAGTGGCTGCCGTCGGGAATGGTCGCCTCGGCCGGAACCGAGAACAGCTCGTAGTCGTCGTCCTTGGTCGCCAGATAGACCTTGTAGGCGCCTTTGTTGCCCGGACGCGCGATTTCGACGTTGATCACGCCCTGCACGGCGTCCTGCGGAAACTCCTTCTGGATGGACGACTGGATGAAGTGGATGGCCTTCGCATCGTCCTTGTTGGGGGTGTATTGGTCGCCCTCCTGCGTCTGGCTGCAGGCCACGGTGAAGAGCAGCAGTCCCGCACCCAGATATTTCGATATGTTTTTCATAGTGTACTTGATTTTCAACGGTTCAAAGGCTCGTTAGGGATTCTGGTCCTCCTCGTTGATGTTCGGATTGGCATCCAGTTCGGCTTTGGGAATGGTCAGCACCCAGTCGTAAGTGTCGGCTTTGGTGATGTTGACGTTCCGGCGGTTCATCATCGAAATGCACTCCTCGGAGAAGCCGTCGTCGGTCCGGCGGTCGATGCCCTGGCCCAGGCGGCGGACGTCGAACAGCCGGCCGTACTCACCCCACAGTTCGATGCGGCGGTGGGTGAGGATGTTTTCGAGGAACGATCCGGTCCAGGTCGTGGTCGTCGCGCCGAGCAGCGTGCCGCTGCGGTTGTTGGCGCTGTAACCCGGGTCACGTTCGGCCATGACGGTGTTCATCAGTTCGCGTGCGCTCTTGAGGTCGTCCAGCCGCAGGGCCGCTTCGGCGGCCGTGAAGTACATCTCCTCGACGCGCATGTAGATGTAGTCGCCCAGGAAGGAGGCCACGTTGGCGAACGAGAATTTTTTGCTGACGTAGGGCGACTCCTTGTCCGAGGGGTCCCACCAGTCGCGGCGGATGTCTGTCGCGCTGATGCGGTTGTAGAGCTGCTTGCTGATCAGCTTCGGCGCCGATTTGGCATAGGCGCCCTCCTTGTTGTCCATGTGGGTGAAGAACCCGGCGTAGCCGCCCGCCTGGTCGGCCACCTGAATGCCTGCGCCCCACATGACGTTCTGCTTGTCGAGCGAGTTCATGCCGCCCGTCAGGTCGCTCTTCGTGCCGACGGCGTAGCCGCCTTCGTCGATCACGCGCTTGGCCGCCTTGAATGCCCCGTCCCAGTCGCCTTCCGCCAGACAGGCGCGCGACTTGATGCCCAGGGCCACGTAGAGGTTGATGTGCGATTTGTTATTCTCGGCCAGCGTGGTTTCCCTGGCCTTTTCGAGCAGTTCGATGGCACGGTCGATGTCCTGGTCGATACGGCCGTAGACCGTGCGCAGCGATTCGCGGGGCTGTCCGCCCGTGTCGATCGACGTGCCGGTGGTGTAAACCGGTACGCAGGGCTCGTTCCAGCGCGAAGCGCCCGTCAGGGAGTTGTAGGGGGCGCGGGAGAACCACGTCGCCAGGTTCAGGTAGCAGAGCGCCCGGATGGCGTAGGCCTGTCCTGCGACGTAGGCCACGTCGGCCTCCGTTCCGGCCATTTCCGGCTCGGCGTCGATGATGTAGTTTACATTGGCGATCCATTTGTAGTTGGCGTACCAGACGTCGTACGACCGGAAGGCCGACGAAGTGTAGTTGCTCTTGACGTTGTAGCAGTGGTCGCCCCAGAACCAGCCGTTGCCCTGCGACTGCATGATCAGGTCGTCGGCCATGCAGTCGAGCGCCAGGTTGTAGGCCGCGATGCCGAAGCACTGGTGGGTGTTTGCGGTCGTGGACCATCCGGCCGTCCACATCGAGCGGTAGACGCCGTTGACCGAAGTGATGGCCGTGGATGCCGATTTGAGCAGTTCCTTGCCCGAACCCGAGTCGGTCGGGGAGAAATCGAGCATCGAGTCGCTGCACGAGGGGGCTGATAAGCCGATCAGTGCGATGATAAGATATATTGCTTTTTTCATAGTTGTTTTCTCCCGTGGTTAAAAGTTCAGGTCGATACCGAATGCGATCACGCGCGACGGGGTGTAGCTGTAAGCCACCGATCCCGTGAAGTTATACTGCGGGTCCATGCCGTCCATGTGGTTGAACATGGCGATGTTGTCCAGCGTGGCGTAGATGCGCAGCGACTCGATGTCGATCTTCTTGAGCCAGCGCTTGGGAAGCGTGTAGCCGACGGTGATGTTCTTGATGGCGAAGTACGAGGCGTCGATCAGCGAGTTGCTGGCCGTGGCGTACGAGCCGCCCACTTCGAGCATCGGCACGTCGGTCTTGTCGCCCGGCTTCTGCCAGCGGCGTTTGGCGTTTTTGTGCCAGTTGTTGCCGGCGTACTGCACGTACATCGAGCCGTTGTAGAGTCCGTCGTAAACCCATCCGCCGATCGAATAGGTCGTCAGGAACGAGACGTCGATGTTCTTCAGGATCGTGAACGTCGAACCGATGCTGCCGAAGAGTTTCGGCTCGCGGCTTTCGTGGTAGTATTTGCTCAAGGTGGCCATCGCCACGTTGTCGGTGATGTACTCGTCGCAGCGCGTGTTCACCAGCGCCCCCTCGTCGTTGACCGTCTGGGTCCAGTAGGCGTAGTAGAGCTGCTTGCCCGTGGCGGGGTCCACGCCGGCCGTTTTCGGCAGGTAGAAGGTGTAGATCGGCCGCCCCACCTCGATGACGCGGATGCCCGACGTGATGACATCCTGGCCGCCCGTGAGCGAGAGCACCTTGTTGCGGTTGAACGAACCCATCAGCGTCGCGTCCCAGCGGAAGTCGCGCTTGTCGAGGATCGTTCCGCGCAGCGAGACCTCGAGCCCCTGGTTGCGCAGCGAGCCGACGTTGTCGTTGAAGCCCGTGAATCCGGTCGAGATCGGCAGCGGACTGTTGAGCAGCATGTCGCGCGTTTTGCGGTTGTAGTACTCGACCGAAACGCCCAGTCGGCCGCCGAACATCGTGGCTTCGATGCCGGCGTTGAGGTTGCCGTTCTTCTCCCAGGTCACCTTCCTGTTTTCGAGCTTGTCGACGAAGGCGCCCGCATCGGTGGCGTTGGGCCACGTGTAGTCGTAGAGACCCTGCCATGCGTAATAGGTTCCCAGGTTGTCGTTGCCCTGTACGCCGTATGAAACCTTCAGCGTGAGGTTGTCGAGCCACTGGCGGGTGTTCTCCATGAACTGCTCTTCGGAGATGCGCCACGAGGCGCCCACCGACCAGAAATGGCCCCAGCGGTCGCTGGGATGGAAGCGCGACGAACCGTCCGTTCGCCAGCTGGCGTCGATGTAGTAACGGCTCTTGAAGCCGTAGTTGATGCGCGCGAGGTAGGACTCCACGCCGTAGTTGTGCGAATAGCTGTTGTTGTCGGTGGTCGTCACGGCGGGTCCCAACTCGTCGATCCCGCCGACGATGCCGGTTTTTTCGCCGAGGGCGTAGTTGTACTTGTAGCGGTAGTACTCATGGCCGGCCAGCAGGTTGAGGGAGTGGTCGCCGAACGTGCGGTCGTAGGTCAGCAGCTGGTTGAACGTGTAGCTCAGCGTGCGGGTGTTGGTCTTGCTGAGGCGTCCGCCCTGCTGGGCCGTGTTGCCGTGCTCCTTGTCGTAGACCAGCGTGCGCTGGTAGTCGGTGTAGTCCGTACCGAAGTTCATCGTGAGTTTCAGTCCGTAGAGCCGGGCCTCCTCCCTGACCGTCCCGAAGGTGATGTAGCTGCGCGCCGAAAGCGAGTTGCGGGTGTAATAGGCCTTGTTGTTGTAAAGTTCGGCCTTCGAGTTGAAGCCCTGGGCCGAGGGGCGGTTGGCGTAGCCGTTGTCGTCCTCCGATCCGTATTCGTATTGCAGCCGCCCGTCGGCGTCGCGCACGTTGTTGCCGGCCATGTCCTTCAGGTAGACGGGATAGACCGGGGCCATGAACTGCGCCGTGTACCAGACGTTCGACGTGCTTGCGTCCTCGAAACTCTGGTAGCTCGATTCGCTGTGGGCGAAGTTGGCGTTCATGCCGATCTTGAGCCAGCTCTTGGCCTGCGAATCGGCGCCCACGCGGCCCGTGTAGCGGGAGAAGTCGGTGTTCTGGAGAATGCCGTCTTCCATGTAGTATCCCAGCGATGCGACGTAGTTGGCGCGTTCCGAACCGCCGTTCACCGAGACGATGTGTTCGGTGCGTATGGCCGAATTGTCGCTGATTTCGTCCAGCCAGTTCTCGTTCCATGCAGCTTTGGCATCCGAACGGATCTTGCCCGTCGACTGGTCGATCAGCGTCTCCCACGTGTAGTTCTTGTACGGGTTGTAGTATTCGGGATTCTTCAGTCCTCCGATCTGCTGGCCGAGGTTGGCGGCGGCGTAGCGGCTCGCGCCCTCGAAATCCATGCCCGTGCCGTATTGGGCGCTGTTGCGCAGCGCTTCGTAGCTCATCTCGACGTAATCTTTCATGTCGACCAGGTCGTAGCGCGGGATGGCGCGCGAGGCGATTCCGACGTTGCCCTTGTACGAAATGCGGATTTTGTCCTTCTTGCCCTTCTTGGTCGTGATGACGATGACGCCGTTAGCTCCGCGGGCGCCGCAGAGCGCACCTGCCGATGCGTCCTTGAGCACGGTCATCGTCTCGATGTCCGCGGGGTTGATCGCGCTGAGCGACCCGTCGAAGGGGATGCCGTCGACCACGTATAGCGGTGTCGCCGAGGCGTTCACCGACCCGATGCCGCGGATGATGACCGATGCCGCCTCGCCCGGCTGGCCGCCGCCGGAGGCGACCTGCACGCCGGCTACGGTTCCTTCGAACGATTTGGTGACGTTGCCCACGACGCGCTTCTGGAGTTCGCCGCCCTTGACGACGGCGGCCGAACCGGTGAACGACTTCTTCTTGGCCGTACCGTAGGCCACGACCATCACGCCTTCGATCTCGGCGGTGTCCTCCCGGAGCGTGACGTCGATGCGGGTCTTGTTGCCGACAGGGATTTTCTCGGTCTTGTAGCCCAGGTAGGAGACGACGAGCGTGGCGTTGGCCGGGACGTTCGTCAGGGTGTAGTCTCCGTCGACGTTCGTCGTGATGCCCTGCGTAGTGCCCTCCACGAGAACGTTCGCGCCGATGATGGCTTCGCCGTTGGCTCCGGTGACTTTGCCGCTGACGGCGACGTTCTGCGCCCAGGAGGCCGTCGTCCATGCCAGCGACAGGATGCACCAGAGAATTGCTGCTATCTTGTTCATAGATGTACTCTTATTTGATGTTGTGCGTGTTGTGAATGATGGTCCAGAGGTCGCCTTCGGGTTTCGCTCCGGCGGGCAGCTGGACGCTCTCCATCGGGTAGATGAACTTCTCGGGGTTGGCGATGGGTTTCCCGGCGGGCGACCGGAGCGGTTCGTCCGTTCGGGTTGCGGCCTGCGCCTTCGCCCGGGCGGCGTCCGGAGCCGCGCTGGTGGTCGCCGAACCCCATTTGGTGACTTTGTCGCCGACCGTGTTGGTCGCCGTCGCCATGAAGACGTACGTGGTTTCGGGCGTTACGCCGCTCTCCCCGGTGAAGAGGATGGCAAAGCCGTTTCCGTTGATGTAGGGGAGGTACTCCTCCTTGAGGTCGTGTCCGAACTCTTCGATCACGGCCGGATAGTTGTCCGTGCTGACGTTCGCCAGGGCGCTCTGTTTGAAAATCGCGTAACGCACCGTTGCGATGTCGATGCCCTTCATGACGCCGGCCACGGTGTTGTGCGTCGGGCCGTAGTTGGCGTTGGTCGAGGCTGCGGCTGCGAACCACGCGGCTGCGGCCGTGCTGGTCTTCGTGGTGACGGAGTTGACGCAGACCGTTTCGGCGCCGCTCGACGAGGTGGCCAGCGTGAGCAGCGTGTAGGACGTGCCGGCGCTGACTCCTTCCGTAAGTCCGTTGTAACCGTCGGCGCTGTTTACCGTCGCCGAGAGCAGCTCGGGGTTGAACTGGACTCCGTAATTGGGGTCTTTCAGGAATGCGGCGATGGCCTGTCGGTCGTAGGGATCGGAGAAGACCTGATTGAAGAGCTTGGTCGTCAGCGTACGGTAACGGACGTCCGTCACGTCGTCTCCCTTCCAGTGGGTCCACACGGAGTTGGTCCAGCCGTAACCCGTCAGGGCGAGGTAGGCGTTGGTGATGTAGAACCGCTGCGTGAACCAGTCGCTGCCGCCGTAGTTCGGACCGGCGGAGTAGCCGTCGGCCGTGGTCTTGAACTGCGTGGAGGAGAGGTTCGAGGTGATGTTGCCCCGCAGGTCCATGCCGAAGGCGAAGATCACGTAGCTCAACTCGGGGGTGAGTCCCGTCATCTGGAGGCTCTGGGTTCCCGACTTGAGCATCGAGGCCATGGCCAGCTGGAGGCTGATGCCCTGCTTTTTGGCGTATTCGACGATATAGGTCTGGAAGGCGGTCATCAGCTCTTCGGGCGAATACTTGGCGAAGGTCGTGGCCGGGAGAATCTCATAATAGTAGGTTTCGTCGCTGGAGGCGTAGATGTCGAACGCCACGGCGTCGGAGATGATCGTCGTCGGGGCGATGACCAGCGGCGGAACGTCGGCGTCCGAGGTGACGAACGAGAGCTGTGCGGCTTCCGAGTTGGTGAAGCGCGTGGCGTCGGACGTCATGGCGCGCACCGAGAAGGAGTAGGTGCGGCCCTTGTCGAGTTTCGACAGGATGACCGTACGGTTTCGGGTGGTCGACACCTCCCCGCCGTCGACCGAGAACTCGTAGAGTTCCGCTTCGGGCACTTCGGTCCAGGAGATGACGGTTTTCGACGCATAGGCGCTGCCGAGCGTGATCTTCGGCTGGGGAAGCTGCTCCAGATCGTCGGTCAGCACGTGGATGTAGGTGAAGGGGGATTCGGTGTATTCGGCCGGGTCCCGGGGGCAGGCCTTGACCGCCACGACATACTCTTTCTGCCGTTCCAGACTGTTGAATTCCAGCCGGCAGCCGGTTGTCGAGGTTTCGCTCCCGCCGTCGAACGTGTAGACGTAGGACCCTGCGTCGTCGACGGCTTCCCAGCGGAGGGTGAATCCGGTGGTCGTCAGGTCGCTGACGATGATCTGCGGCTGTGCGACGGGTTGCAGGCCGGAGCCGGTCTCCGCCGCGTCGTCGTCCGACGAGCAGGCGCACAGTCCCGCGAGGGCCGCCGCCGCGAATGCCGCGTATTTATAAAAGGTTTTCATAGGTTTGATTCTCTTTTGCGTTAGTGAATGTGTCATTCGACGGTTACCTCGATCGGTTTGCGAATGGCCGCGCCGTCCGAGACGATGATCGTCGTCCGGCCTTTCTTGAGGCCGGTGAGCTTCATCACTCCGCCCCGAAGTTCGATCTTCACGAGGTCGGGAACGGAAACGGTGTACCCCAGGACATTGGTGGCGGTGAAGTGGTTGCTCAGGTCGATGCTGACGGTGTCGCCCACGCCGACCCGCTGCGCCGGGATGCCGTCGATCTTGGCGATGTTCCGCAGCAGCTTGTAGGTGTCGAGGCTGCCGATGCCCATGTTGCCCAGATACTGCTGGTATTTGCCGGTGCAGTAGCGGTCGACGGACTGGGTGCTGCTCAACAGCGCCTGCCGGAGCATTTCGCCCGTAAGGCCCTTGCGTTTTTCAGCACCGTAGTAATAGCTGACGGCCAGCGCGCAGGCTCCCGACACGTGGGGGCAGGCCATCGAGGTCCCCTGGCTGCCTTCGTAGCCCGAAGAGCCGTCGGCGGCCACGCTCGGGCTGTAAACGCCGCCGTAGGCGTTGCTCAGCATCTGGTCGCCGCCCGGGGCCGAGATCTGGACCCATGTGCCGTAGTTGGTGTAGTAGGCCGGGGCGCCCGTGAACGCGGTTGCGCCCACGCTGATCGCGTTGGCGTCGGCGGCGGGATAGCAGACCTCGCTCGAAGCGTCGTTGCCCGCGGCGAAGAGGACGATGCCGCCGGCCATCGGGCCTGTCTGGTTGCCGTTTTCGTCCAGTCCCGCATATTTGTTGAAGTACTCCATGGCACGTGAGAGCGCCGAGTAGGAACCGCGTGTCCAGTCGGTCACGGAGATGGTTCCGGCGGTGTATCCCCAGCTGTTCTGGCAGATCACGGCGCCGTTGTCGGCGGCGTACTTGATGGCGCGGATCTGTCCGGCCAGTCCGGCGCCCGACGATCCGGACTCCGACTTGCCGAGAATCTCGCACGACATGATCTTCACGCCGTCGCCCCTGCCCGAGCCGCCTGCGATGCCGCAGACGCCCACGCCGTTGTTGTTCACGGCGGCGATCGTGCCGGCGACGTGCGTGCCGTGCATCAGTTCGGCCGAGAAATCCAGTTCGCCGGTCTCTTTGGTGAAGTTGTAGCCGTAAATGTCATCCACATAGCCGTTGCCGTCGTCGTCGACGCCCGGCGTGCCGTTCAGTTCGGCCTCGTTGACCCACATGTTGGCGGCCAGGTCTTCGTGGTCGTACTTGACGCCCTGGTCCACGACGGCGACGATCACGTCGGGATTGCCCGTCGAGAGCTGCCAGGCAGCGTATACGTTGGCGTCGGCGCCCAGCTGGCTCGTCTGCGCGAAGATGTTTCCCGTGTTGTTGTAGTGCCATTGCATCTGCTGCGAGCGTTCGCTCTCGTTGAACGGGAAGGGGACGTTGCGCACCTCGTCTGCGATGGCGCGGGTGACGCTCTGCGCCCCGGCGGCGGGAGATGCCGCGCGGCGGTGGTCCGAAGTTTCGGCGGCCAGCGAGTATTCGATGATTTCGATGTCCTTGCACGAAGAGAGCAGGCTGGCCATCTCGCTCGTCGGGACCGACGGGTCGTATTTGGCGTAATACCAGAGGTGCAGGCCTTCCCTGCGGGTGCGTTCTTCGAAACGCCCGCCGTCCGGGAAGAGCCGTTCGAAACGTACGGTGTTCACCGTGTTGAGGATGCGGTCGATCTCGTCGATGCCGCTGCCTTTCGAAACGCCCTGCGCGCGGCTCTTTTCCACGATGCCGGAGGCCTCGGTCTTCAGTTTGAGGATGATCTCGCCGCCGATGGCCGCCGGGGAGGCGTTGACGATGACGGGACCCGCGGTCTCTTCGCCGCCGCTCTGCGTGTCGTCCTTGGCGCACGATGCCGCCGCGAGGACGGTTGCCGCCAGGAGAAGCGATTTGAATGGATATTTCATAGACGATCAGTTTTTAGTGTTATTCCCGGATGCAGCGTATCTGTGCGGAACAGTCGTGCTCACCGAGCCTGTAATTGCACCAGTTGGGGTTGAAGTTCACGAAGTAGGCCGATGACTTCGTCGCGTCGGGAGTCGCCTGGGCGGTCCAGTAGAATGCCATGCCGCCCGTGTAGTTGCAGATGCTCACCGAGATGTAGTCCGTGTAGTAGATGTTGCCGGCCATCGGGTAGTAGTCGCCGGTGTTTTTCCAGCGGCGCCCGCAGTCTTCGTAGGCGTTCCAGTCCCATTTGGCGCTGACGCCGGTTTCGTCGTAATCCGCCGCTGCGCCGCCGTTGGTGATCGAGTTGTTTCCGGCGGGAATGCCCCAGAGATCGGGTCCCGGGACCTTGTAGCCCGGAGGGCAGGGGTCGAAAATGGTCTTCTCGGGACCCCACAGCCCCGGATGCGTGGCCTTCGGGTCTGTTCCCGTGCAGTACCAGTCGGCGTGGCCGTTGTACGGCGATTGCAGGTAGGTCATCGGGTTCAGGATCGAATTGGGAATGTTGGCCGGCGGCGTGGCGAGCACGGCGGCCTGCGCGTTGTAGACCCATGTTCCCGTTCCGTCGCCGATCGCGGTGTTCGGTTCGTTGTAGGCCGGGACGTTGTTGCCGTCGGTATCCGCGTGGTAGGGCGATCGCGAAGGCGTGAAGGGGTCCTTGCGGCCCCACTCGTAGAACATGCCTCGGTTGCCCACGTCCATCGGGGTGTTGTTCAGCGCTCCGAGGTTGCGGTCCATGATCACGGCGGCGACTTTGCCTTCCGAGTCGATGTGGTCGTGCGCCGTGATTTCGTCGTTGCAGACCCAGATGTGCCAGCTCCAGACGATGTTGCCTTTGATGTCCTTCACGGCGATCACGGCGTTGCCCTCCGAACGCCCCGTCGAGAAGGTCACGTAGCCGCCCCGGTAGATCGGCGCGCCGTCGATGATTTCGCGCGACATGGTCTTGTCGCCGTCGTGGCGCGATTCCCAGAGCAGTTCGGCGAAGGCGCCGTCCTCGATGGCGAGTCCGTAGTTGGCGATGTAGTCGCTGACTCCGTCGCCGCCGCCGTTGCCCTTGACCGATGCGTCGAATTTGTAGACGCCGCCGGTCCGGGCGATGTAGCAGTTGGCCGTGCCTTCGGCGCTCAGGTTGACGCTCCGTTCGGCGCGCTGTACGAGCGCGACCTCCTGCGAAACGGTCTCCCCGTTCTTCTCGGCGCTGACCGTGAGTTTGCCCGTCAGGGTTTCGGCTCCGGCGTTGATCAGGGTCTCGACCAGCAGGGCGTTGCCGTCCTGCCGGGCGACGGTGAACCAGTCGCCTTCGGCGGCGTAGTCCCAGCCGTCGGCGTTCGTCGCTACGGTGATCACGGCGTTGCCTCCGTCGGCGTCGAAGATCACTTTTTGGCTCGACACCTCCACGTAGGCCTTGCTTTCGCCCTCCTCCGGCCATATCCGGGTGGTTTCGGTGCAGGCTGCCAGCAGTGCGGCCGACAGCACTGCGATGCTGCATATTATCGTATTTTTCATGTTCGGGATCGTTTTGTGTTCGTCTATTCCTTCCACGTGGTGGGGATCTTGTCGTAGTCCGAGAGTTTCGTACATCCCGCGAAACTGCTCTTGGCGGCGGTGATCGCGGTGAGTCCCGAGGCGGCGGCATTCTCCGCCGTGCGGTCGTACAGGTGGTATTTCACGCCGTCGACGACCGTGTAGGGCGATTCGCCTTCGAGCGACGCGCAGCCCTGGAAGGTCGAAGTCAGCGTCTTGAGCTTCACGGCTTCGTCGAACAGGCTCACCGGAACGCTCCTGAGCATCCCGCAATCGCGGAAGAGATTCGCGACGCTGGTCAGTTTGACGGGGCTGACCAGCATGTTCTTGCCGACCTCTTCGAGCGACGTACAACCGTCGAAGACCGAATTGAACATGGTGGCCGAAGCGCAGTTGAACACCTCCGACCCGACGCGGACCAGTCCCGTGCAGTCGGCGAACAGGCTGGTGTAGGTTGAAATCTGCGTGGTTTTCAGCAGCCCGTCGGGGATCTCCCGGAGTGAGGTACAGTTGAGGAATGCCTTCTGGAAATTGAGCGACGTGCCGTTCAGTCCCGTGAAGGCGTCCGGCGCGATGCTTTCGATTCCCGAGCAGCCGGAGAACATCTCCGTCAGGGTCTTCGTCTTGGTGTTGGCTTCGAACAGGCGCGAGGGAACCATCGTGAGGCGGGTGCAGTTCAGGAAGCACTGGGCCACGGTGGTCGCGTTGACGTTCTTGGCGAAGAGCCCTGCCGGAATCGTCTCCAGGGCGGAGCATTCGGAGAATGTGTTGTTGAAGGCCGTCGCCCCGGTCAGTCCGTCGAAGATTCCGGCGGGCACGCTCTTCAGCGCCGTGGCCCCTGCGAAGAGGCGGTCGCATTTGGCCGAGGCCGTGCTCTTCCCGAAGAGGAGGCCGACCGATTCGAGGGCCGTGCAGTTCTCCAGGGCGTTGGAATAGGTCGTCACTTTCGGGTTGCCGGCGAACAGTCCGTCGGGCAGCGTCGTCAGTGCGGCGCAGTTCTGGAACACCTTGCCGAAGGTCGTGACGGAGGGATTGCGGCTGAACAGACCGGCGGGAACCGTTTTCAGTCCCGACGCCGCGAATACGCTGGTGGCGGTCGCCAGATTCGGCATCCCGGCGAAAATATCCTCCGGAACGCTTTCGAGCAGCGTGCAGTTTTCGAACAGGCTGCCGATGCTGGTGATCGCGGGTGCGCCGGCGAAAGCCTCCGCGGAAACGGTTTTCAGGTTGTCGCAGTCCTTGAACATCGAGGAGATATTCTTGCAGGCGGCGCAGCCGGAGATGATGTTGGCGCCGATCTCTTCAAGCCCTGTACAGCCAGCGAACAGGCCCGAGAACGAGGTGACTTTGGAAAGTCCGCCGAGGACGCCTTCGGGGATGCTTTTGAGCGAGGTGCAGCCTTTGAAGACATTGGTGAACGAGGTGACCGCCGTATTGGTGGCGAACAGCCCTGCGGGGAGCGTCGTGAGCGACGCGCAGCCGTTGAAGGCGTCGTTGAAGGCGGTGACCAGGGTAAAGCCGTCGAACAGCCCTGCGGGCACTTCGGTCAGCGAGGTGCAGTCCTTGAAGATGTTGTTGAAGGCGGTCTTCGTCACGGTCGTGAAGGCTCCGCTGCTTTTGAACAGCTCGGCCGGGACGCTTTGCAGTTCGCTGCATCCGGTGAAACAGCTCATAAAGGTCGTCACCTTGCCGCAGCCTGCGAACAGGTCGGCGGGAACGCTCTGGATGGCCGTTTTGCTGAATGCGCTCTGGAAATTGGTGACCTTGTGGTTGTTGGCGAACAGGCCGTCCGGGACGGATTTCAGGCTTGTTCCCGAGAAGAGCATGCGGAACGAGTCGACCTCGGGGTTGTTGGCGAACAGGCCGGCCGGGACGGATTCGAACGACTCGCTGTTGGCGAACAGCGAGTTGAAGGTTGTCACCTTCTTGTTGTTGGCGAAGAGTTTTTCGGGAACCGTCTTCAGTTTGCCGTTCGAGAAGATGATCGAACAGTCGGTCAGCTCCGTGTTGCGAGAGAAGAAATCCTCGTCGATCTGGGTGATCGCCGTGCCGGAGAAGAGCGAACCTACCGAGGTGATCTTCGTGCAGTTGTAAAGCAGGTCGGCGGGCACTTCGGTGACCATGTTGCAGTTCTGGAAGCAGTAGGCGAAGGTTTCCGCCTCGGTTGCATGGTCGAACAGCCCGTCGGGAACGGCTTCGAGGACGCGGCAGTCGGTGAATGCATAGTGGAAGGTGGTGACCTTGGCGAAGGCTTCGGTGTTGTCGGAGGGAATCCGTTTCAGCTCGCGGCAGTTCTGGAATGCGCGCGCCATCGAGGTCAGCCCCGTGCGGCCCCAGTTGTAAACCTCCCTGAACTGGTTGCCCAGTCCGTAGTCGGGGATGTCGTAGGAGTTGAGCGACGTCACGCTGCCCTTGACCGAGACGATGTAGTAGCCCGGGTCGGTGTAGGTGTGCGAGGGGTAGGCCGAGGTGACGTTCTCCTCGATGCTGCCGTCGCCCCAGTCGATGGTGGCGTCGATGGCCTTGTCGAACGGCAGATAGGTCTTCAGGCTCGACGAGGTGATGTCGATTCCGAGGATGAAGGCGTCGAGGTCCAGGCCGGTCTGGGAGACGGTGACGACCTGTTCGGTCTGGTTCTGTTTGCCGTCGCCGGCCGATACGGTGATGGTTGCGGTGCGGGACGATCCGCTCGAATTGGTCTCGGCGGTGATTGTAAGTCCCTGCTCGGTTTTCGTGGCGGAGAGCCAGTCGGAATTTTCGGAAAGCGTGTACTCCCAGTCGTAGTTGGATCTGATTCCCAACTCTTTTTTGTCGGATTCGGTGGGAGTGGGCGAGAGGGGAATGGTTTTTAGCGAAACGTTGACGTAGACGGCGCGGTCCTGCGTGACGCGGATCGTTTCAGAGACGGGATTTCCCCCCCCCTCGCCGGCAATCAGCACGAAGGTCGTTTCGCGGTCCTCGATCTCCTCGTTGGGGTCGAGCGTCATCGTGACTTTGTCGCCCTGCTGTTCGAGAAGCAGCCACGGGCAGTCTTTGGTTTCGAAGATCCAGTCTTCGTCGGTCGACTGCACTTCGAATTCGGCGGTCAGTTCGCCGACGGCGGGAATCTGGAAGTTGTTTTTCGATGCGGCGATTTCGAGCGTGCCGTACGCGTTCTGCGTGGCGGAGATGGTCGCGGTCTTGTCGCCGGCGGTAATGGTGATCGTAGCCTGCTGCTGCTCCTCGACCTTGTTGCCCTCGCAGTTCAGGACGAGCTGGTCGGCGACGTCGTCTTTCTCGATGGTCAGCCAGCCGGCGTTGACGGCGTCGTATTTCCACGTCGTGTTGGTCTGGATGTCCACGACGACCTCTCCGCCCAGGCTCTTGAAGCCGATCGAGGCGTTGCGTTCGTCTTCAGCGGCGAACCATGTGTTTTTCGACGAGATGCCCAGTTCGGCCGCAATGCCGGACGGTTCGTCGCCCGGGACGGGGTTGGTGTAGGTGATCGTCTCTTCGGAGCACCCCATCATGCCGAGCAGTAAAGCTGTCAGTGCATATAATTTTTTCATGTGTGCTGCGGTTTAATATTTCGATACGGGAAAGGTGCTGCCCGAGGGCGCGATGCCGTCGGCGGCCCGGGTGACGGAGGTCGGGGCCGTGCCGGTGTCGGCCGGAATGTCCCAGTCTACGAGATACATCGTGCCGGTGGCGTAGTAGAGGTCGCCGAACGACAGCCACTGCTGCTCCTGGTATCCGATGATGCCCAGCGTGGTGTACGGCGATTCGAAACCGTTCAGGAGGATCGCCTTGCGGGTTTCGTCCGCGTCGTCGTTGTAGCCCTCTCCCAGCCTGCCGGTCAGCATGCCGTTGTGGAAACCTCCGCCCTGCATGTTGATCGAGTACAGGTAGTGGAAGCGGGAGACCGTCGGGGAAATCTCGCGGGTGTAGCAGAGCCTGCCCAGTTCGATCGACATGGTTTGGGTGTTTTTGTCATAGGTGGCTTCCACGACCGTGCCCGTCAGGAACAGGTTCTTGATGTAGAAACTCTTGCGGTACTCTTTCTCTTCGACGGTGCAGAACGTACCCGTGCCGCTCACGCCGATCGGTTCACGGCCGTAATACCAGTTTTCCGCATGAAGTCCGTAATATCCCAGCATTTGGTAGTAGGGGTTTTCCTCGCGTGAGATTTGCGAAACGGTCACTTTGCAGGATTCCGTAGCGGAGCCTTTGGTCGCCCGGACGGTGAGCGTCGCATTGCGGTGGGCGTCGGGATTGCGCGGGGCGCCGACGCGTACCGTTCCGCTGACCGGGTCGCTTTCGACCGAAACCCAGTCGGCGTCGCTCGTGACGCTCCACTGGCCGTTGGAGACCACGGTGAAGAGAACGCTCTCACCTTCGGAATCCAGCGAAATTTCCTCCGAAGCGGTGGTGGACAGCAGGACCGTTTCCCACGAGAATGCCTGGTGAACGGCGATTTCCTGTTTGTCGCCGGCCGTTTCCACGGTGATTTTCGAGTTGCGGACATTGTCGGTCGTATTGCTTGCCGCGGAGATGGTCAGCAGGCCCTCTTCGGAGGCCAGCGTCACCCAATCGTCCGGACAGCTCACCTTCCAGTCGGAGGGCGTGGCTACCGCGACGGTGGTCGTTCCGCCTTTCTGGGCGAACGCGACACTACTTCGCGAGAGGACGATCACATCCGCGACCTCCTCTTTGTTCTTGTCGTCGCAGCCGCTTGAGGCGCAGAGGACGAGAACCGTCAATAGCGTAAAGCATCTTCTCATAAAAATTGGATTAGGAATAAAAAATGAATGGGTACGGTATCCCGTTTCCGGAGAACCGTATTTGCTGAAAATTGCATCGTGTGAAATTTTTGGACTTGTTTATTTGCGGCACAATATACGAAAATTTGCCCGAATGCTTTCTGGAAATTCTGAAAATATTGTCGTAAAAGTCTTTTCTTATTGTTTGTTTTTCGGTGTTATGCGTGTGTATAAGGTTGATTTTTAATGATTTTGAAGAATGACAGCCGTTTTGCGGCTGCAACTGTTTTGTTTGTCGGATATTGTCATCGCAGGGATATTTCCGGTCCGGTGAAAAAGAAGGATATTTGTTATATATTGACAATTTGGGGTGTAAGCTGTTGAATGATAATTGATAATGTCCGTCCCGGCGGCGGTTCCCGCGATTTTCCGTCCGCGACGTCCCGATATTGACCGCTTTTTGTTACTTTTGCAAAAAGAAAAAAATGAAACTCGTCGAACTGTTAGCTCCTGCCAAAGATTACGCTGCGGCCGCGGCCGCCGTGGACTACGGCGCCGATGCGATCTATATCGGCGGCGCGCGGTTCGGCGCGCGGCAGGCCGCGGGGAACTCCGCGGAGGAGATCGCCCGGGTCGTGGAGTATGCCCACCGCTTCGGAGTGCGGGTCCACGCCACGCTTAACACGCTCGTGTGGGACGATGAACTGGAGGCCGCCGAACGGCAGGCCCGCAGCCTGATCGACGCGGGCGTCGATGCGCTGATCGTGCAGGACATGGCTCTGCGGCGGATGGACCTTCCGGTGGAGCTGCACGCCTCGACGCAGGTTTCGAACCGCACGCCCGAGGGGGCGCGGTTCTTGGGCGAGGCGGGGTTTGCGCGGGTGATTCTCGAACGCAACCTCACGCTGGAGGAGATCCGGGCCATCTGCGCCGCCACTGCGGCCGAGGGCGAATGCTTCGTCCACGGGGCGATCTGCGTGGGGTACAGCGGCCGCTGTTTCCTGTCGCGTT
>OGUM01001241.1_pt1 | contig 19083 bp, 13 predicted proteins | sample 1553631 | NCBI WGS metagenome assembly OGUM01 (sample SAMEA2580228, study PRJEB22360) | human gut metagenome | biome: human gut; feature: human-associated habitat; material: faeces | place: Denmark | collected 2008/2010 | reverse complement strand
CAGGTCAGGATGTCGGGATGGATCACCGACACGCCGCCCTGTTCGATCAGCGGACGGAAGTTGTTCCATTGCATACCGCTGGTGTCCTGAAATTCATCAATCATATAATGATCGACGTGCGTACCGGTCTTTTCATAGATGAACGGGGCATCGCTGCCTCCGATCACTTTATTCAGCAGCTCGGTCGTATCGGCGATCAGCATGACATTCTTTTCTTCCCGGTAAAAGGCGATTTGCCGGGAGATATCGGTTAAGATCCCTAACGTATAATAATAACGTACGATCTCCCGGGCCGTGTTATAGGCCGTCAGGTTGGCGAACAGGGATACGATATTCTTTACGCAGGCATTCAACCCTTCCTCATATACACACCCGATGATCTGCCGGAGACCCGGTGGAGTCGTCTTGGTCGTATAGGCATCCGGATTATCCGGCAAAGCTTGGAACGTGGCTGTCGGCTCTTTCATCTCACCTTTCGCCAGCTTCTCGAAATAGAAAAACGGGGAACGACTTCCTCCCTTAAAATCCGAGGGTTGTAAGGCGAACTGTTTCAGCAACGCCACTCCCTCCTCACCTAAACGTTTCGCCTCCGCCTCTACGGAGCGGATAATGGCGTATAGCTCATTCTTATAGGCATCGAGCGCCTGCTTATCCGCGATATCCTTACCTACTTCCTCGCTAAATGCCTTATAACTCTCCTTAAAGACCTCCCGGCTGAGCGACATGATGTCTTGCCGCAAACTCCAGCCGCCTCCATCCTCGATCTTGTTCTCGGCGAAACGCAGCAGCCAACCTAGCAAATCTTTGCTCTCCGGCTTCTCCAGATCGGCCAGCAGGTTATCGATCGCCTCGGTCAAGACCAGTTCTTGGTCCATCTCGATGCCATAACCGCCTTGCAAGCCGATCTCGCGGGTAAAGGCACGCATCGTTTGCTGGAAAAAGCGGTCGATCGTACTGATATTAAAAGCGGAGTAATCGTGCAGGATAGCGACCAGAATCTTCCGGGCCTGCTCCCTCACCTGCCGCTCCGTCAAGGAATAGGCGGAAGAGAGTAGCTGGATATAATCGGACGCACGGCCGGAAGCGAGGTGATAAAGTTCTTGAACGATACGGGTTTTCATCTCATCCGTCGCCTTATTCGTAAACGTCACGGCCAAGATCCGGCGATAAGCGCCCGGCTGGGAGAAGAGCAACATCAGGTACTCCCCTGTCAGCTTATGCGTCTTGCCCGCCCCGGCGGAAGCCCTATAGATTGTTAGCATAGCGATCGGGGATTAGATCGTACGGCTTTTCGAATAGCCCTCTTTCCGGAGGATATCCAACACCTTGGCACGCAGGTCACCTTGGATGATTATCTCCCCGTCCTTAGCGGAACCGCCTACGCCGCATTTCACTTTCAAGAGTTTCCCCAAGGCGGTCAGATCCTCGGAAGTGCCCCGGAACCCGGTGATCAAGGTAACCATCTTCCCTCCCCGGTTCCGCTTATCCAAGGATATGCGCAAAGCTTGTTTCTCCTTCGGCAACGTATCTTCCTCTTCCGTATCTCCCGTATTATATTGAAAATCGGGATTCGTGGAGTACATCACGCCTAATCGATCTTTCCAATCATTATTCTTCATAAAAATACCACTTTATTGGCTCAAAGCTACGTATTAATCTCCGAATAGGCAAACAAGGGCGAAAAGGCTATCCTATCAAGATGGAACTATTACCATTTTACTACATATAAAACCTTTATTTTCAGGCAAACCTCTTGCTTAATAAAGCGGAATCACTACATTTGCTACCAGAATCACGTTTGCTACATATATCGCTTAGAATTAACGGCCATGAGAAATATCATTCTTTTTATTTTTATTATACTAACGGTCCACTTGAACATGAGCGCACGAGGCTCCGGCGAGAAACCGTCTATAGTCGTACTGCACTCCATCAACTTCGAGGAAAGCTGGACAAAACAGACCTATCTTGATATAGAAAGAAAATTCGGGGAGGAAGGGTTTACCGTAAAGGCGATTCCCTTACAGATCCCCGGTATCCGCACTATGGAAGGGTTTCAAGAGAAGAGAACAATGATCCTAGAGAGAGTTCCCGTGCCACCCACCTTAGTCGTATGCATAGGAGATCCCTCTTGGCTTGTCGCCCGCCCGTTGTTTGACAAGGAATGGAAAGATATTCCCTCTATCATCTGCTACGCCAGAGATTATATGTACCCGAAAGAAGAGTACCTGATAGACCTAGATAAAAACGTGCTCGATACGCTGGTTCCCATCACGGACGTAGTAAAAGACTATAACGCCACTTTTATAAAATACCCAGTCTATATCAAGCAAACGATCGAGCTAATCAAAAAGCTACAACCGGAATTAACCAAACTGGCCTTTATTTTTGACCGCCGTTATATAAGCCAGCAAACGAAAGCGGATGTAGAGGCCGTGCTACGGAAAGATTTTCCGGGCATCCAATTCGAGCCACTGTCTACCACCTCCATTTCCACCGAGAACTTATTGGACAGACTGGCCTCTTTCGACAATAAGACCGGAGTCCTTTATTACTCATGGTACAGGACCCGGAAGGATAACGAGAATCGTTACCTAGTCGATAACGTCCAGAAAATGACCAATAGTTTCTCCGTCCCCCCAATCTTTACCTTGCAAGACGTACAAACAGAAAACGGGAATTTCGCCGGGGGATATTATGTTTCTCCGGAGGATTATGCGCAGGTGACGGTCAACACGATCGAAATGATCCTCTCGGGGAAAGATAGTAAGGAAATCCCGATCCAGACCGCGGAAACCCCGAGGGCCTACCTAAATTACCAGCATCTATTGCTTCACCAGATCGATCCCGGCCTATATCCCCCGAACGCCACGTATTTCCAAGAGCCTCCCGGTTTCTTACAGAAATACAAGATCCATATCATAAGCCTACTCGTCATTCTGGCGTTATTGATAACGATCGGGATCTTACGGGTCCGCCTCTTCATCCAAAAGCAAAAGGCCAAAGACAAGGAGCTGCAAATCGCACGCCAAGCGCAAGACCTGAACCAGAAATACCAGCTCGTCTTGAAAGCCAGCAACATGATGACATGGATATGGGACGTAAAAGAAGCACGGCTCGAATGTAACAATATTTACCTGACCCAAAGATCCATTCGCGACAAGGGAACCGACGGCCAATTCTGCATGTCGGCGGACGAGTTTTATAGCGGCATTCACCCCGAGGACTTGGAACAGATGCAAGACGCGATCAATAAACTAATCGCCGGCGAGAGCATATCGATCGACGAGGAGATCCGTTATTTAGACGATACAGGGCTTGAATATACATGGATAGAGATCTTTGCGATCGTAGGGAAAACCGATCCGGAAGGAAAACCCGCCTACTTAACCGGAGGTACTACCCTCATCAACCAACGGAAAAAAATGGAACAAGAACTGAGGGACAAGGAGAAGATAGAGGAATCCAACCGGTTGAAATCCGCCTTCCTAGCGAACATGAGCCACGAGATACGTACCCCGCTGAACGCTATCGTAGGCTTTTCCAACCTGCTAGCGGAAACTTGCCACTCCGAGGAGACGAGAGAGTTCTGCGAGATCATCGAGACGAACAACGAGCTTCTCCTTCAACTCGTGAACGATATCCTGGACCTATCGAAGATCGAGGCCGGGCAAATGGATTTCATCTATTCCGAGTTCAACGTATCCACGCTATTCCGGAGCTTATACCAGACCTTCCAAAGCCGGGTGAAAGATGGTGTCACTCTCTATTGCGAGATACCTGAACAGGATTGCGTTATCTATTCCGAGAAGAATCGCTTGACCCAAGTGATCACCAACTTCCTCACGAACGCCTGTAAGTTCACGTTCCAAGGGTCTATCCGCATGGGATACAAGGAGAGGGAAGATGGATTATACTTTTACGTAAAAGATACCGGAAAAGGTATTGAGCGGAAGAACCTCCCGCACGTATTCGAGCGTTTCGCCAAATTCGATTCCTTTATCCAAGGAACCGGACTCGGACTATCCATTTGCCAAACGATCCTAGAGAATCTTCACGGGAAGATCGGCGTAGAGTCGGAAGAAGGAAAAGGGAGTACTTTCTGGTTTACGATCCCATGCGCTGTATCAAGACCGTAGCGTAAGCCGAGATCCCTTCCTGCCGTCCGGTGAAGCCCAGCTTCTCCGTGGTGGTGGCCTTGATAGAGATATCCTCCTCGTCCACGTTCATGACCTCGGCCAGCGTTTTCTTCATCAGAGGGATATGGGGATTCAATTTAGGGCGCTCGGCGGCTACGGTGGCATCGATATTGCCCAACTCATAGCCCGCCTCTCTTAAAAGCCTCATGGTATCCCGGAGCAAGATCTTACTATCGATATTCTTATATTCACCGGCCGTATCCGGGAAATGATAACCGATATCCCGCATATTGGCCGCTCCCAGTAAAGCGTCACAGATCGCATGGATCAGCACGTCCGCATCGCTATGTCCCAATAGGCCCAACGTATGCTCGATCTTAATCCCGCCTAGCCATAATTCCCGGTCCGGCACCAAGGCGTGGACGTCATAACCAAAACCTACACGTATCTTCATACCCATTTATCTGAAAAGGTTCTTGATTCCATCCATATCGAACGACAAGGAGAAGCGCAATGTCTGGTCCAACGGGTTACTCTGTACCGTACTGATCAGATAAGCGGCATCCAACTGGAAAACACTCATGCGAAAACCAGCACCGACTGAGAAGTACTGACGGTTTCCCTGATATTTATTCTCATAGTAATAACCGCCACGAACAAAGAACTGCTGATTGTAATTATACTCCAGACCGATAGAGGCCATAATCTCCTCTAGCTCGCCCTTGAAGCCATTCGGCGAGTCACCGAATGATTTGAAGATACCCGTGATCGGGGACATATTGTTATATTCATCATGTTTTTCCTTATAAGCAGCCTCATCCTCGGGAGTCGTACCTTCTTGAATAGGTTCGGTAGGAACTAAATATTTACTCAAATCCACATAGATACCGATTTGGTTATAATCATCGATCGGATACAGCAAACCGGTTCCAACCTTTAACATCGTAGGCAAGAATTGGTTGGTATTTCCGCCATCGTAAGAGACCTTCGTACCGATATTGGAGACATTAAAACCAAAGCTCCACAGGCACTCGCTATTCCCTAAGATCACGTATTTCTCCAGATAACCGGCGATATCAGCGGCAAAAGCGTTATCCGGAACCATATCCGCATCCGACGAGGCACCCATGTCCGAACGAATATAGCGCAAGGCGACTGCCATAGAAAACACATCCGATAATTTACGGCTATAACTTACATCAAAAGCCATCTCATAAGGATTCAATATGAGCTGATTACCCATTCCTCCATCCCGGCTTTCCTGTACTTCTCCTAAAGAGAAATAACGCAAAGAAGCTCCGATCGCCTGCATATCGCTATCGCCTAATTTATAATAACCGGCCAGATACGCTAAAGCCACATCATTCACCAATTTACGTAACCAAGGCGTATAGGATAAAGCGACTCCGGCCTTACTATAGCTAAAAGCATACTTAGCCGGGTTCCAGTATTGGGAATTCACATCCGGCGTAGTAGCCACACCGTTATCACCCATAGCACCTCCACGAGCGTCGGGCGCGATAGACAAAGACGGTATCGCCGTATTAATCGGGGCGAATTTATGTTTAACATCGTCTGCGCCTCCTTGGGCATATAAAGCCGTAAATGCCGTCAAAAAGCTGAAAACCGCTAGTAACAGACTGAATCTTGAAACTCTTACCATATATTCTATTCTAAAAATACATTTACATTTATCATTCCTAGAGGGTAATAAACATACCCCCATGCTTATTATAAACTAATTACCCGATACTTTATTGTGCGAGAATGATTAATTTATTCGCTTTCGTCGCCTCTTTCGAGTTATTCGTACTAATCGCCGCCCGATACAGATAAACTCCCGGGCGCAACCGCCTGCCACCGTTATCCGTCAAGTTCCAAGTTACGATATAAGCCTTAAACAACTCGGAGGAACCGCTCTTCTCGGTACTCCATAGGAACTTACCGGTCATATCATAAACCATAACCGTCACCTTTAAGTTCGACTCCGGGCGATTGTGATGCAGAAAGAATTCCACTTGATCCCGTGCCGGATTCGGGGTGGCATACATCTCGATCAGATTAGGTTTCAACCCTTCCGCCACCTCAAAAGTAAAGGTATAGGTCGTGGAGTTATTTAAGATATCCCACACCTTAAACTCAGCCGTATGCATTCCCGGCTCCAGCTCAGGGATGGAGAACTGGACAAGTCCTTCGTTCTCACTATCTGGTAGCAACGCATAATAACTATTTAAGTTATAGCTCATAGAGGGCATACTATCAATCGTCAACATCATATCATGCCCTACGCTACTGCCGGTTATATTCACGCCGCTCTTATCCCACAGCTTCGCTACAAAATAAGGAGTCGTGTTTACCTTATCGCCCGAAACAAAACTGGAATCATTCAAATAGATCTGCCGGATCTCGGGACCGATCGTATCAGTCTCCGCCGTATCCGAAGTCCCCCCCACGATAAAATCGAAAAAAGAACCCTGCGCCTCTTTTGTCTCGGAAGACGCATATAGGTTTAATTTACCTTTCTTATTGGAATAAGAGATATCCTTCGGGACCATAAAAGTAAAGCTGAACTTTCCATTTCGAACCGAGTCTCTACCTATATAAATCGTATTCGGATAATCGAGATAAGTGAATTTCTCAGAGCTATTCCCTAAAGTCGTAATGGAACTTTGGCTATCAAATATGGTCGAGCTTAATACGCCCGTGAAATCCGCGGCAAAAGAACCTGACGGATTCAAGATTTCACCCTCTACCGTAATCCGGGATAACGCCTTAAACTCAAAAGGCTCATCAGAAACAGCTTCTCCATTCACAGCCGTCACCCGAGCCTTATACTCTGGATATGCAAACTTTAACGCCGGGTCTCCGATTAAGATAAAGTTCAATTTATTTGAGTCATTGAGTTGACGTTTCGTATACATCATCGCCTCTCCAAGCGTATAACGGCTATTCGCACCTTCTTGGAACAGGTTATCAATGAGTGCCTTATTTAAGTTCGCATTATTACCGGAGAACACGACACGGGTCGTCGTAAACAAAGCGATACCCCCACTGGTAGGATTCAAGAAAACAGATTCACCCGCAGAAGTTTTCACATCGTCAAAACGGGTAAAATCGCAGGTAGCCGTCACCCACACCGGCAGATGCTTATAGCTGGAATTATTGATATCGGTTTGTGTCCATACGCTTTCGTCCGCCCAATGGGTCGTACTGCCATGCCCCGTATAATTAATCAACAACTGACCACTTTTTAATAGTTTCTCAATCTCATTATGCACATCCGGATAAGTCCCGAGGCTGCTACGCTTATAAGCATCGAAATACACTTTATTAACTAGAAAACCGGGTTGCATCTCTTCAATGGCCTCAGCAAGCTGATCTGCCTGCTTCATATGATTCGTTGTGAAACTATCCTCATTATTTCCATCATCCGCCACGAATGTCACGTTATTCTTCCAACTACCCGAATCCTTATTCTCCATATAAGAAATCGTCTTATCCACCATCTGAGTCGCCTCCGTTACTGTACGGATTGGAAAGCGCCCGACACCCAGACACATCTTATCTCGGCTAAAATTACTGCCGGAATTATCCTCTAAAAACGCAAAATAATCATCTGTCGCATAAGAGTAGACATTCAATGACTCTTGAGACTGGAAAGTCAAGAGCATATTACTCCATGAAACACCTTGCACCTCACCGCTTATCCCCCGATTATCATAGATCCCGTCTCCGAAAAGCAATAAATATTTTGGAGGATTACCTAAAGAAGAACTACGATCGTAAAACATCTTCATCAAACGACGATATGCCGTCGCATCTGGAGTTCCACTAGAGAACTCATTATAAATCGCCTCTGGAGTTACGACTTCAACAGTCAAGCCATCTTTCTCACGGTGCGCAACCGCCAAACGCTCCGCCTGCTGAACCAAAGACGGAGCCGATATAATAATCATATCCCTCTGTTCCAAACCATGCAGATTCGAGGAAGCGACTTCTCCCACGACTTCCGGAGAAGGAAATGTTTGATTGGTTTGAACCAACACAAACTCCCTCAATCTACCCGCTGGTATTGTAAATGAAAGTTCAGAACCATTCAGATCGGCTTCCACTCTCTTCACATTTAACGCATCGGTCACATCAAACACCAAGGTATTCGAATTCGCCTCGCTAATAACAAAGCGAGACGCATTTCCTACAGAAGTCAAGCTTCTGAAAAAAGTACAAGCCCCATAAGGGCGCAACGTACGGACAAATTGCATACGGATATAGTCCAAACGTACATTCGTATGTCCACTTGAACTATAGGAAACCACTACGTTATTTTTCTCACTTTTTGATCCCTTCCATAACGCGGTGGTTGTCCCGGGAATCGCCTTTGTATACGATCTGACATTCGAGCTTACTGTTTGGATAGAAGGTATGGTTATATCCAACAATTCGGAGTCATTGATACTTAAAGAAGCCGTACCAGAGCCAGAGTTAATTCTTGAGATAAAACGCATGGTCACCTTACCGTCCGCACCCGTAATCCCGGGGATAGAAGAAAAGGTAGAAATTGTACGAGGGCGTGCCCCACTAAAGTCCTCTCCAAAAAACTCCCGGCCGGATTGGTTTACGGAGACTAACTCTTGCTCATGCAATAGATAATCATCATAAGTCGTAATCCGAGTGGAAGCACCACTCGCTTGAGCCACGGAAGTCATATCATTCGTCGGAGTGGCATCGGTCACAAAATAATAGCCATACAATGAATAAGGATTATTCGTATGCACGAATGTCTGGCTCGACGAGTCATACTCCCATTTAACCGGCCCTTTCCCGTAGAATAACAGGTAATCACTCCCACGCCAAACCGGTGTAGAAGGGACATCATCGATATATTCCTTACTGAAATCCTCATCCAAGGGCCATCCTCCATAGCCATGGACAGAGACTTTCGATGGGTCCGAGAAACCCATATTCTTCAAATCCGCATAGGATAATTTGTAGATTCCGGTCTTATCCACCCGGATCTTCACCCATTTCCCCTCCGATAACAGGGATTTAGAAGCATAACGGCTACCATCCGCCCATGTATATGAGCAAAGTAATAAACCTATAATGAATATATATATTAATCTTCTCATCTCACATAAAAATCCAGAAGCTTCCGCTCGCCAAGATATCCCTCCAGATGATCGTCGATCTTCACGGGACCTACGCCAGCAGGTGTTCCGGTATAAATCAAATCGCCTATTTTCAGCGTAAAGAAGCGACTTACGTACGCAATAATCTTATCTACCGAAAACAGCATATTCGAGGTATTGCCTTCCTGTACCTTCGAGCCATTGATATCCAGATGGAACGGAAGCCGGTTTACATCCCCCGCTTGCTCCAGCGGAATAAAGGTCCCGATCACAGCCGAATTATCAAACGCCTTACTAATCTCCCACGGTAGCCCTTGCGCACGCAATTTATTCTGCAAATCCCGTGCCGTGAAATCAATACCGACCGTAACCTCATTATAATAACGATGAGCGAAACGCTCGGCTATATTTTTCCCCAAACGGTCTATCCGTACCACGATCTCCGTCTCATAATGAACTTCCGATGAAAAATCCGGAATAAAAAACGGTTTCCCATCTTTCAACAAAGAGGAGTCCGACTTCATAAAAATAGTAGGCTCTGATAATTCTAACGAATGATGCAGCTCTTTATTGTGAGCGGCATAGTTCATTCCAACGGCGATAATCTTCATATTTTAGTGATTCATTGAGTTCAATCGATTAAACATAACAGCTAAATGCGCATACATAGAAGTATTCTGGACTACGATATGTTCCGGCACCCGTATACGGAAGGGGGTAAAATTCCAAAGAGCCTTGATTCCTCCCTCGATAATCCGGTCTGTCACCTCCTGCGCTTTCTCCACCGGCACGGTGATCACCCCGATCGTCGCGCCATATTCTTTCTGCTTGGCAGGAAAATCATCCATATGAAAAACGGGAATGCCATTGATCATGCTCCCGTCCAAATCCTCACGGACATCAAAGCCCGCCACGATCTCCAAACCATATTGGCTCAGTCCGGTGTCATGCAACAAAGAAGCGCCCAGACTCCCTACCCCAAACAGAAATGCCTTATGCTGGGATGTAAAACCGAGGAAATCCTCCAATACGTCAACCAACGCGTTAATATCGTATCCCACTCTCGTCTTCCCGGAGATATTCACAAAAGAGAGATCTTTAGCGACCTGACTAGGATCTACATTAATCTCCTTAGCGATCTGGGTAGATGAGATAAACGCTTCCCCTTTCCCTTTCATCAACTTTACGAACGCAAGATACCACGGCAACCTCCTTAACGTAGGTTCCGGCACTTTCCATGCCTGTTTTATATCATCGCTGGCCATTGTCTAATTCTCCTATTCATGTATAACATTCGTGCAAGCTTACAAAAGTACAAAATTAAAAAGATTCACCAAAAAAGCCCCGATCGAGAAACTGTATTTAACTACCACCTTAACAGTGGTCTCACATTCAACAATCACGGCTTCGATACCGGCAAGTATGACGATCCTAGCGTTGTCGCTATCCTAACAGATAGTCCTAATCCTAGCAATTACTGGAAGGTGTTGAAACATAGGCTAAGAAAAGAGGGAAATGAGTCGGTTACAAATTGTAACCAACTGAAATTACCTTCTACCGATGGGAAATACTACAAAACCGACGTAGCTACGACAGAACAGCTGTTCCGGCTTATCCAATCCATCCCATCCCCTAAAGCAGAACCTTTCAAGCTATGGATGGCCCAAGTGGCAAAAGAGCGATTGGATGAAATGCAAGACCCCGAGTTAACGATAGATCGAGCCATGAGGGAATATAAAGCGTTGGGGTACTCGGATAATTGGATTAATCAACGCCTTAAAAGCATCGAGATACGTAAAGACCTAACCGATGAATGGAAACGACACGGACTACAAGAGGGCGTTCAGTTTGCTACCCTTACAGATATCATCTATCAAACGTGGGCCGGTAAAACTGCCAAAGAAAAGAATCCGCAACATCTCGAAGAACACGAAGTTATCGCCAAACAAGGAGGAAAAGCAGCAGAGGCCGCCCGCAAACAACTTGAAAGCGATTTAGGCCACTCGGTAATCTCTCCCCCTCAACGCTAGAACCGGATTGAGACTTAAAGATAAAAACGACAAAGAATAGACAAAAAGCCCCGATCGAGAAACCGACCGGGGCTTATTCTTTTTCCGCTTTCTTGCCTCACGGAAATACTGACGGAGAGCTTTAATTTTTTACTTTAGTATTAATATCCCCGCATGTTCTACCTCACGGTTTACTTGAAGACGAATCTCCGCACGGGAATCTTAGAATTATATATCTTTATTATTTAACTACCACCTTAACAGCGGTCTCACCTTCAACTGCTACGGCTACGATACCGGCAGGTACGGCGATAGTTACGTTATCAGATGTAAGAACTGTCTCAGCGACTACCTTACCTAAGATGTTAGAGATAACTACTGATTTACCTGCGGCACCTTGGATAGTTACGGTACCGTTATCAGTTGTCACAGACACACCCTCAACAGCGTCGATAGTGCCATTTGAGGTCGGGATTACCTCAGATTTAGCAACACCAAACATGGCGGCTTCATCCATCTTCTTAACCATCACCAATACGTCGTTACGAGTAGCTACATATTGATTTGACTTCATGTTCTGCAAAGACACGCCACCATCCGGGTTCAAAGCGAATGCCCAATTAGCCTCGTTATCATGCTTCTTCACATATTTAGCCGTATCCGTAGCGGTATATAATTCCAAGGAATCAGTGCCTGCCACATACTTACCCTCGATAAACGCTACGCGAGAAAGACCTTCCCACTTATAAGCGTTAGCCGTAGAATCCTCTACGCTTACCATATACAAGCTATTGCCGGCCTTTACCGTAGCAGAATCCAAACCCTGCTTAGTAGAGATAAAATACAATGGTTTCGTCTCGTCCGTAGCATCTGCGGTATCAACCCACAAAGCGAAGTTCTCGGCCTCGAAAGCGGATCTCAATTGACCGACACGTTTCAAGGAAGCGAAATTGTCATCCGTACGAGTGATAGACATAGCGTCATCGGAAGCCAAAGTAATGATCTTATGACCTGCCGCCTCTGCTTGGTACTCATTCTTCTCATTCTCGAATACGAATACGGTAGGAGCTACCGCTGTAGAAGCAGATTTCTCGATAGCACCCGTAGTAATGTTCGCGATAATATAGTTACCGTCCATAGAAGTGGATGCCAACTTACCCTTTGTCTCATCTGTTTGAGCATAAGCCAACAAATACTGACCTTCAGTGGCGGTAGCCTGGAAGAATACGACCACCGTGTCATTCTGCGTATTATAAGCCTCTTTAGACAAGACAAACTTATTCGCTTTATCATAGGCCAGATGTCTGTCACCATAGCGTTCAACCAACATATAAGCCGTGCGGCTCAAGGAATCTTTCGATGTATAACCAAACTTCTCAGAGTCATAAGGTTTCACCGTAAAGAACTGTCCATCGCTATTAGCGGCGAAAATAGAGGAATCCTTGGATGCAATGAAGATGCTATTGCCAGCGATAGATTGAACACGCAAAGTAAACGATGTGTTCGCTACCTCTGAATCAGAGAAATGTCTATAACCAACATACTTGCCGGCTTCACCAGCTGCGGTAGTAAGAGCTGTCAACTTATAATCCGTACCATTGATACGATAGATACCTTCTTTATCGGTCTTATAGTAAGCGCCAGAAGCCTCCTCAAGCTTATTACCATACGCTCTGTTATACAAAGAATAGTTGTTCTCACCTTCATGAATCATGATATACTGTGTAGCAGGAACTAAGGCAGAAGCGACATCCAGGCTATCCTTATTAGTAGATGCATTATTAGCACCATAATACTTACTCAAAGAACCATCATCCTTCACTTTCTGGACGGCGTAAGCTACTTTCGTATTCAGATCAGAGATTGCGGAGCCAGTCTTAAACGTGATCTTTGTAGAAGGAGCTGTCGCATTTTCTATAACAGAAACCTCTTTCCGATCAGACAATTCTGCCACATATACATACCAAGACTTACCAGATGCAGGAGATTTCTCTTGCACATCATCCTTGTAATATCCGCTTGTCTTCTTTGCCTGTAAACCAACCACCTCAATATTCATGGAGGCTTTATCATAATTATACGAGGTCACAAAGCGATAAGCGTTAAGTACACGTCCTGGAGCGGGCTCCACTTTAGTAATCTTTCCGGCGGCATCTTTCGTTATTTTCAACGTATCTTGAGTAAACACAACACCTGTCGTACCCAATCCTGTAAAATAAGTAGTATCAGCCACCAAGTAATATTGTACCTTTTGTTTTGCCGCATTCTCAATAACCTTGCCACTAACAGCGAAGAAAGCTGTGTCACCAGCTAAAACCGCAGGAGAACTTACAACAGGAGCATGATCCGCATCAGAATCTAATTCGAAAGTACCAGTCGTACTTCCATCATGTAAAGCTTCCGCTCTTAACATAGATTCTATGAAGAGATTTTTCTCACCATTTGCAGCCGGAGAGAACGCTAGCTCAAAACCTTTACCTCCATTTTTCTCATTCAACTGCTTGGCAGACATATTCGCTGCCGCAGGTACGTCTTCCTCTAGCGCAAGCATACCACTTGTGGGAGGGGTAACTCCTGTCTGTTTCTTTACTTTTACAACGCCACTCTCCTCTACGAGATAATAAGTATTACCCCCAGATACGGAATAAATTCCAGAAGCCGAAGAAGAATGCCCCTTCCATCCCCAAGTATTTACGGCACCACCAGAAATGATAGCATTCGCTTCCTTAGCGTCGAAAGCCAATACCTTTCCTGTTTTTCTGTTCGTAAATGTAAACAATGAATCACCGCTAGCCGCAATAGTCTTGTTGACTTTCCAGAAATAACGATCACTCAACAAATTATCCGGAGTATCCGTTCCCGCAGAGACTGTTGAGCCAGTCGCCTTGGAATTCAGCACGACACTATCCGTCTTCGCTATATCCACACCCAAATATTTTTCGGTTGAAGTTGGGGTAGTCGTGCTATATTTCAAACGATAATAATTACCGTTCGTCACATTCGCTACCGCACTTGTGGAAAGCGCACTTACTGCCAAGAAGACAGCAGCCAAAGTAGAAAACTTTTTGTTCATAATACTGAAATTAATATTAATACTAGTGTTTATTAAGATAATCAAATACTTAGCTCTATTAAACCGATCCCCAAACCACATAAAAACGACTAGTCTAAACGATCGTCTAGATTAGTCGTTTTTTGAGGGAGGAAAAGAGAGGTTCGTTTACGGAATCGGTTATTTCGTAACGGATAGCCTATTTGATTGATAAGAAAGAGGATAAGGGGTGAAAAAAATAGCCCGGAAGGGTTGCAGAAGTCGAAGAAACGCGTACCTTTGCAAATGACTAAAAGAATCGATCGTTTAAACTAGTCGTTTCTACACGATAATAATATTTATGAATCATACAAACTTTACGCCTTTATAATAATGTACATACGTACATTTATATATCTATCCAAAAGTAACACTTTGACATTTTGTATTCTTAACTCCCGGAGAATCGATTTTTTCGAACAAAGGTACAGCTCGTTCCCAAATAAGTAAGAAAAAAATAGCAATCAACTAATTAACAGGCAGATGCTAAAAAACCGCCTTCCGTTCTAGCGAAATTCATTCATCGTAATTCATATCTATTGACTTCTTCGGGCTATCCCATAGGGTTACGACTGGGTTCTAACAGGGTTACAATGCCCATTCACGACTACCGCCAACCCTATTCGTGACTGTTTATAATGCCCAACGGCAGTATAGGCGTTACCCAACACGACTATATGCGCAGGCTTTTGCCGCATATCGCACGTAAAAGGCCGTACTTTTCCATGAAAAACCCCGATTATCGTCTCCCCCTTCCCCCTATTTCACAATGCCGGCAAAAAGGGATTGTCACGATTCAAGCCTCATATCAAGCAAAAAGTCAAGATAACAACCATTTTCACGACATGAGATTCCTTCAAGATCCTAGATATTACGGCAACATTATGACCTTCAAAAAACACATACGTCTTTTTCCGGAAACACGTACATGTTTTTTCAAAAAGACGTACGTGTTTATTTTTAAAAGCGTATCTTTACTGAATGGGATGAGTATGGATCATCTGTTTAATCAACCTATAGGACGTGAACTCAAAGTTCCGGGACGAGTGCGAGAATGATTTTGAACGTTGGATTTATTTATTGAAGCATATGGACACTTTAGAGAGAATGCCGTTCAAGGCGAAAAAGGCGGTCTTCGATAAGTTGCTGGAAGTAGCCGACGTAGCAAACCTCAGCAAGGAAGAACGCATACAATACGACGAGGCTCTGAAACGATACAGGGATTATAAGAATACAATCGATTACGCAGAGGAGAAAGGGATATTGAAAGGGAAAGAATCTACGGCCCGCAACATGAAAGCGGATGGATTATCCCCCTCAATTATCCAAAAATACACTGGGCTCTCCCTTGAGGATATAGAGAAACTATAAAAATAAACCCTCCAGCCCTATTCTCGCTAACCGAATGGTTAGAAGAACAAAGGCTGGAGGGCTTGTTTAATATCTATAAGGAAAGAGATCCTTAGATTCTCTCCAATGTAGCTGTAATAAACTCCCAGATCTTCTGTACGGAATGAATATTCACTCGCTCGTCCGGTGAGTGCGGATATTCCAAATCCGGTCCGATAGAAACCATATCCATATCCGGATAAGCGCCTTGGATGATACCGCATTCCAATCCGGCATGCATCACCTTCACCTCAGGTTCCTTACCAAATAAATCCAGATAGGTAGATTTCATCAAGTTCAAGATCGGGGAATTGATATTAGGCTGCCAGCCATTATAATGACCGGACTCCTCCACCTTAGCCCCTGCCAAAGCGAATACACTTTCCAGACTTGAGCAAACAGAATCCCTGCGAGACTCGGATGAGCTACGCACCAAGATTTTCACCTCGATCAACTCATCAGATGTCTTCACGATCGCCAAGTTAGAGGAAGACTCAACCGTACCCGGGAAATCATGCAACATGCTAATCACACCATTCTGGCAACCCTCGATCGCATTGATCAAATCATCCTGTATCTCCTCCGGAATCAACGTAGACGGCAATTCAACCATCTCCGCAACGAAATCGATCTTATCCTCCACACCCATATACTCCGTACGGAACATATCTTGGTAATCAGCCACTAGCTCCCAAAGAGACTCCACGTTATCACCCGGAATCGTTATCACGGCAAAAGCCTCACGAGGGATTGCGTTAGGCAAGGAACCACCCGCCACAGAAGACAAACGAGCGCCATAATCGCATACCGCCTCTTTCAAGAAACGGAAGATCAACTTATTCGCATTCGCACGCCCTAAATGAATATCCACACCGGAATGACCACCTTTCAAGCCAGCCAAGCTAACCTTGACAGCCACGTCACCTTCCGGAATATAAGTATCCTCCTTAAATTGGAAAGAGACATTCACGTTAGCGCCACCCGCGCAACCTACGAACAACTCCCCTTCCTTCTCGGAATCACAATTCAATAAAATATCACCCTTTAAGAAATGCGGCTTCAAGCCGAAAGCGCCGTCCATTCCCTGTTCCTCATCAATCGTAAACAGGGCCTCGATAGGTCCGTGACGCAAGCTATTGTCCGCCAACACGGCCATCGCCAGAGCGGCGCCCATGCCATTGTCCGCCCCCAAAGTCGTCTCACGGGCCGTCACCCAATCACCGTCTATGTAAGCGTCGATCGGATCTTTCTCGAAATCATGCTTTACGGAAGAGTTTTTTTGGGGAACCATATCCAGATGAGACTGCAATGTCACGGTCTTACGACCTTCCATTCCGGGCGTAGCCGGCTTACGGATCAATACGTTACCCACCTCATCTTGCAGGGTTTCCAATCCCAATCCTTTACCAAAGGATATCATAAAACGGGTTACTGCCTCCATATGTCCGGTCGGACGGGGGATTTGCGTAAGGTCATAAAAATAACCCCATACATGCTTCGGAGATAGATCTTTGATTTCTGCTGACATAGATGTTAATAATTTAGTTCAGTTCATATTTAATACATATCTTGTATTCATCACGAAACAGCGACCGGAGCCTCTTTGTTCTCCCGGTTGGTGAGCGGCAAAGCCACCACGCCGAATAATCCGCACAATCCAGTCCATACCGTCTGTACCGTATGAACGACCAAGGCGAACGCCGCCGCGTCATTCTCGTTCACGCCAAAGCAAACCAGCGTAGCGATCACCATGAAATGCCATGGTCCGATACCACCTTGAACAGGCACCGCCACGCCGATACTACTCATCGTAAACGTGATCAGCCCGACCACGATACCCAAGTCCTTGGTAAAGTCGAAAGCATAGAACGTTATATAAAAGTAACAGAAATAACCTCCCCAAATCAATAACGTCTCTATCACGAAACGCATCTTATGCTCCATGTACCAGATACTCTTCATACCGGTCCATATATTCTTCAACATGCCTTTGGCTTTCTGTACCAGCGTAAAGTTACTCATATAAGTGAATACAAACCAAATTACAGCGACAAAAATTATCACCGCCACGTAAATCCATATCGAATTAAACATGGACTGGAACCCTTCGAGCAAAGCCGGGTTCTTGGCGAAGAAACTCGTAAAGAAGCTTATATTAAATATGAATATCATCAAGGTTATCAAACCGACCATGATCGTATCGCTCACACGGTCGATCAATAAGGTACCTAAAAGCTTGGTAAACGAGATCTTATCGTATTTCGTGATCATGCCGCAACGCCATACCTCGCCGACACGGGGCAACACCAGATTCACGGCGTAATTACCCAGCACGGCGTAAATCACGTTACTCATCTTGAAGCGCTCGCCCAAGGAACTGATCAGCAACCCCCACCGTAAGCCACGGACGATATTGGCGAACAAGCCGAACAGTAAAGAAACCAGAATAATATCATAACGAACCCCCTCCTTGACTACTCGCCAAATCTCAGTGATATCCATTTTCCGATACAAAAACCAAAGGAGTAAACAGCCGAAGGCTAAAGGTAGAATTATCTTCAGAAACGTACGTAGAATGCTCTTAAAATCCATTAGGTATAGGGAACTTTAAATTATTTATTGTACTTTTGTGCATCCGCAAAGATAAGCATAATATTTAAAAACAAACACATTACACCGAAAAGTGGATGAGATTAGTTAAGCCAAAAAAAGCATTAGGGCAACATTTCCTAAAGGATCTGCAAATAGCACAGCGCATTGCGGACACACTCGATACTTTCAAATCCTTGCCGGTCTTGGAAATCGGACCGGGAATGGGAGTCCTTACCCAGTTCTTGCTGGAGGCGGGACATGATTTAACCGTTGTCGAGTTGGACATGGAATCCGTAAATTACCTGAACCAGAATTTCCCCGATCTGAAAGGACGTATCATCGCCGAGGATTTCCTAAAATTGGATCTCTCGAAGCTATTTCCGGGGCAGTTTTGTGTGATCGGTAATTACCCCTATAATATCTCCAGCCAGATATTCTTCAAGGTCCTCGATTATAAGGACCAGATTCCCTGCTGCTCGGGGATGTTACAAAAAGAGGTAGCGGAACGCCTAGCGGCGGGTCCCGGTAGCAAGACGTACGGAATCTTGAGCGTATTGCTCCAAGCTTGGTACGACGTGGAATACCTCTTTACCGTCAGTGAGAAAGTATTCGATCCGCCTCCAAAAGTGAAAAGCGCCGTATTGAAAATGACTCGTAACGACCGCAAGGAGCTGGGATGCGACGAGAAGTTATTCAAGACCGTAGTAAAGACCTCATTCAACCAACGAAGGAAA
>OGUM01001214.1_pt1 | contig 19473 bp, 18 predicted proteins | sample 1553631 | NCBI WGS metagenome assembly OGUM01 (sample SAMEA2580228, study PRJEB22360) | human gut metagenome | biome: human gut; feature: human-associated habitat; material: faeces | place: Denmark | collected 2008/2010 | reverse complement strand
ATCTTTGATGCAGACTATATTGGTATTTATAGTAGCACTTTTATTTTTATATATTACGTATAATCAATATAAAATATCACATAAATATCACGAAACGGATGAAAATGATTTATTACTGCAAAGTAAAACTGCAATATTATCTATAATTGCAGCGTTAATTGGACTTTATATAGTAATTAAAAATTATAATAAAAATAACCTTAATATTGCGGAAATAGAGTCTATTTAGATAATCTTAATTCTATAGAATCTATAATTTTATCATCATTAAATTTAAACTCATTTGGTAAAATTAATATTCCAACATCTTTAAAACTGTTAATTGCATCTATTGCAAGTACTATTGATTCAAGCTTTTTATCTGAATATTTATTCATGTTTTCTAAAATTATTTCATCATATTTATTAATGTTTAAAAACTCTGTAATGTATGCTCTTTTAATTGTTTCCGTTAAATATGATGCGTAGTTTTTACTAGTTTTATTTTTATTGCAGTAATCTTTACATATTACTTCTAAATACATTAATACATCCTTACTATTCTTTATATTTATATACTTTAAAAATTTTTTTTCTTCCTCACATAAAAATTTATTATCAAAAAAGTTTAAACCAAGTAAGAATTCTTTCAAATTTATATTTTTCATAATACCAATCTCCATACGCTTATAATATCACAATATTAGAAAAAAAGGAACAAAAGTTCCTAATTTTCACCTTCTTTAAGCATAGTTGTTATAAGTATTCCATAACCTCGTTTTGGATTATTTACTACCACGTTTGTTACCGCACCAATTATGTTATTTTCTTGTATTATTGGTGACCCACTCATTCCTTGAACAATACCGCCTGTTTTATCAATTAAATTACTATCGGTTATCTCGAAAAGGATGTTTTTATTATCTGTTTTATCATTATTTACTTTAAGTATATTAACGCTATATTCCTTCTTTAACGTGCCTTCTATAACCGTAATTATTTTAGCTTCTCCAAGTTTTATATCCTCATAATCTGCTACTTTGTATAAGTTGTTTTTATTGATTTCTTTTGTGTAATTTCCAAATATACCAGATACTTTATTTTCCTTTACATCACCAAAGATATCATTACTATTAGTATTTGCGTTTTTAGCTCCTGGCTCACCTCTTACTGATTTTTCAATAGAAGTTACGTTTGAGTTATATATCTTACCATCACGTACATTTATCATCGTACCGGTTGTTCGTTCTAAAACCTCATGACCTAACGCACCATATATCTTACTTTCTGGATCTATATATGTAAGTGTTCCAATACCTGATATCATATCTTTTACGTATAATCCCGTTTTTAAAGTACCATTTTCATCGGTTAAATTTAAAGTCGTGGTCTCGTTTTGTTTTTCTCTTTGATAAACCAGTTTTAAACTTTTCCCATCACTTTCTTTAATGGCACCTATAAAATCATCTATCGATGACACTTCTTTATCATTTGCTCTTTTAATTATATCGCCTTTATTTAATTTAGCATCATATCCAGGATATTTATCTCCTACTTTGTAAAAACCTGCAATTATTATTCCTTTATTATTAATGGAAAGACCTATGTTTTCCCCGCCTGCTACTATATAATTAGAATAAGCGAGTAAAGATTGTGGCATAATAAATGTAGCAACTAAAAAAATTGCTATAAAACTCTTTAATTTTTTAAAAGACATTTTTATGCTCCTTAATGTAATTCGAATTACATTATTATTATACCTAATATATATTTTTTAATAAGTGAAAATAAATGGAAAAAAAGAACTAGATTTACTAGTTCCATAGATTTTTAGGATATTTTCCCTCTTCAATCATTTTATTTATTGCATTAACTAAATCTTTTTTATCTTCTTTATAAGTTACACCATACCATTTTTCATCGGTATCAAGTACTTTAACAGACACTTTGTTTTCATTAATTCTTTTAAATACGCTATTTGGTATTAGAAATTCACATTTTTCTAAATCATTTTTATGTTTTTCAAAAAAGTCTTTCATTTCATCTTCTAGATAATCAAATATACTTGTATTAAAACCAAAGAAGTTCATTGATACTAAAGTATCTTCTTTTATTTCAAATGAATTTTTTTCATCTTCAAGTGGTGTTGCAATAATTTTATCTTCTACTTTTTCTATTGATGATTCAACTAACTTTGTTAGGTATCCTTTATCATCTTCTGTACATACACCACGTTTTACAGAACCATTTAAACTCATTGTATTAATTGTTTTATAACCAATCATTGCATATTTATTTTGATCATTATTATTATCAAAGAATTCCTTCATTTTTTTATAAGGATCAAATCCATAAAAATCATCTGCATTAATAACGGTAAATGGTTCATTTACATATTTTTTAGCAGATAAAATAGCGTGTGAGGTTCCCCAAGGTTTTACCCTAGATGCTGGGATATTAACGCCTTCTGGTACATCTTCTATCTTTTGAAATGCATAAGATACATCTATTTTAGATTCTATTCTCTTTCCTATAGTTTCTCTAAATAAGTCATAATTTTCTTCTTTTATTATAAAAACTACCTTTTTATATCCTGCTTTTATTGCATCATAAATCGAATAATCCAAAATAAATTCTCCATTTGGTCCTACTGGTTCTACTTGTTTTAAGCCGCCAAATCTTGAACCCATTCCGGCTGCCATAATTACTAATGTCATATTTTCTCTCCTTTATAATTAATATTTGCTAATGAAATTAACTAATTCATTAGATAACGTTGTATTATGATTTTCCATTGTATGATTATTTTTATAGTAGCATGAGCCGTCACTATTAAACGTTAGCTCTATATCACCACATTTAATCATATAAGTTCCATTTACTTCATTTAACGAATTACTTTTTTCAAATCGCTCTTTTTTTAAATAACTAATTATTTGTTTTTTATCAGAATTAGCTATATTAATAACCATATTATTTTTATAAACTTCTAAATCATCATAGTTTGTTTTATTTAACATATTAGGTAATAACTTTATTAATAATAGTATAACTATAATAAGTATTATTATTACCGTAAATATAGTATTATTTTTTTTCATTATTCTTCCACCTTAAAGTCTTCTTCGCCGTTTTCAGTTAAAATTTTATTAACGTTTTCTTCAGCGCTTTTTAATGAGTCTGAACATTCTTTAGCAAGCTTCATAGCGTTCGTATACTTATTTATTGCATCATCTAAGTCTACGTCTCCTTTTTCAAGTTCATTAACCATTTTTTCTAAGCTATTTAACTTATCTTCAAATTTAATTTCTTCTTTAGCCATTTTTTACCTCCATTACTTTAGCTTCTGCTATTCCATCTTTTAGCGTCACATTAATTATATCATCTTTTTTAATTGTTTTTAAACTAGTTATGCATTTATCATCTTTTTTTATTATTGCATATCCTCTTTTTAGAGAACTAAGTGGGTTTAATATCTCTAGTTTTTCAATTAAATGATTAGTTTTTTTTAATTTATTTTCATATAGCACGCTTGGATCTTTAAATATAATGCTGTTTTTAACTATCTCTAGCCTTGCCTTATTATTACTTATAATAGCATTCATACTAGTATTTAATTTATCAATTAAATTATCTAACTTTTGTTCTTTTATTTCATACATACTAAGTGGATTTTTAAGTACGTAACTATCAGTTAATTTTTTAAGTCTTAATTTATTATTATCAAGTACTCTTTTAATAGCGTTTAAATATCTGGTTTTATAATTATCTATTTCTAACAATAAATCACTTAGCATAGGAACTGCACGTTCTGCTGCTCCTGTTGGTGTTTCTGCTCTTTTATCCGCTACAAAGTCACATATCGTAAAATCAATTTGGTGTCCTACACCACTTATTATTGGTGTTTTACAAGCAAACACTTTTCTTGCAACAACTTCCTCATTAAAAGGCCATAAATCCTCAATAGATCCTCCGCCGCGTCCAAGAATAATAACATCTAAACCATAATTATCTGCGATATCGAGTTTTTTTACAATGTCATCACGAGCTAGTTCACCTTGAACTAAGCAAGGAAAAAGAATTGTTTTACATATTGGAAACCTTCTTTTAATGGTAGAAAGTATGTCTTTTACAGCAGCACCAGTTGGAGCTGTAATAATTCCTACCTTCATCGGTATTTTAGGTATTTCTTTTTTGTATTTTAAATCAAATAATCCTTCATCACCTAATTTTTTCTTTAGCTGTTCAAACGCAATGTGTAAATTACCAACACCATCTTCTAACATATCTGATATATATATCTGATAATTTCCGGTAGATTCAAACACACTTATTTTTCCTTTAACTAAAACTTTCATACCATCTTCTGGCATAAACTTTAATTTAGATGCGTTAAAACTAAACATAATTGCGTTTATACGGGAGTTTTCATCTTTTATAGTAAAATAGTAATGCCCTCTAGTATGAGCTTTAAAATTGGATATTTCACCCCTTAAATAGACTTCTTGTAAGTTTTTATCATTATCTAATTTATATTTAATATATCTAGTAAGTGCAGTTACACTTAAATACTTATCTTCCATAATTCACCTACTTTTCTTATAAAACTATTGTATCATTTTTATAAATGACTATCAATTACTATTTTTATCAGCATCAATATTATATCAAAATACCCTTGATTATTAAATACAATTTATGTATCATATTTTTGGTGATAAAAATGAATGAAGAAAACCTAATTACTTATTATAATAAATTTAATGAAGATAAAAGATTAACTCATAGACATGGTATTATAGAATTTAATACTACTATTAAATATATTGATAAGATATTAAAAAACATGAATAACCCAAAAATAATAGACGTTGGCGCAGGTTGTGGTAAATACTCTATTTATTTAAGTGATAAAGGTTATGATGTTACTGCAATTGAACTTGTAAAGCATAATTTAATGACTTTAAAAAGCAAAAATAAAAACGTTAAAGCATATCAAGGCAACGCATTAAATCTGTCTAAATTCAAAGATAATTCATTTGATATGGTACTTCTTTTTGGACCATTATATCATTTAATTAGTATGGAAGATAAACTAAAGGCTTTAATGGAAGCTAAAAGAATTGTAAAAGAAGATGGCTATATTTTAATAAGCTATTACATGAATGAATATGCTATTATAAAACATGGATTTATGGAAAATAACATAGCTTCTGCAATAAAAAATGGTGATGTAGATAAAACCTTTCATATAACACCAAAAGAAACTGATTTATATAGTATGGTTAGAATAAAAGACATAAACTACCTAAAGCGTAAAGCAAATCTTAAAAGGGTTAAGATAATTTCTCAAGATGGTCCATCAGACTATATAAGACCAGTAATTAATAAGATGGACGATGAAACATTTAAATTATATTTTAAATACCATCTTAAGACTTGTGAAATGAAAGAATTATTAGGTGCTTCATCACATGTTTTAGATATATTAAAAAAAGTATGATGATAAAGGCTATTTACCATCATACTTTTTATAAATTAGATTTTTTAATTTCAATTACTGGTCGTACACCAAAATCACTTTCATCAGACCAAATAGTAGCTCCTGTCATAATTCCATCATTAGGAGAATGGCTATATAATGAACCTAAAGCCCATATTGCATAAATTTCGTTGTCAGAAGCAGCAGTTCCAAGCCAATATGAAGTTCTAACAACCCATGAAGGAGCATTATTACAATCACCTTTAGCGCAACCTAAAGATAACGCTTGTTCATAAGAAAGTAAGTTTATATTTTCAATATGGCTTATTTTATTTAAATAATTTTTATAATTTTGCACATCATCATATATAGTCGAATTTTTATCAAAAACGTCTTTTGGATAACTTCCAGGATAGTTTTTCCAATATTTTTTATAAGAAAAAGCACTTATTCCATAAAATGTATATGGTGCATCATCTGGATATCCATATCTTTCGTTAATTACACCTAAAGCTTTTGCACTTTGCATTCCATAATCTTTTTCTTTTTCTAAAGTCTTAAAATCTTTTTCTATACTAAAAGAATATTTAACCATTAAATTGTATTTTGAAAGAGCTGTAACAGTACTACCATTATCTTTTATTACATAAAAATCCTCTGATTTTTTAGTATCTTTATTACAAAGTGATATAATATCCCCTACATCATATTTATCCTTCTTTGCAAAATTAGAACAAGAATATTCATTAGAATTATACTCAACTGCTATATTATCTTCATCTTTTATATCAATAAAATACGAAGAATCTATATTATCATTGTCTTTATCAAAAGGATCAGAAAAATCATCTAAATATCCATTATCAATTAAACGTCCAACAGAATGGCATTCAACTTTATTATTTTTATCTATTAAGCATGTTCTAACTGCTTTTTTAATTTGTTTTTTATTAATTTCATTTGCTTTATATCTAGAATTCTTTATTATTTTATTAACCTGTATAGTTGCAATTACCATTATAATAGCAAGAATGACTATTACTGCTAGTAATTCTATTAATGTAAATCCCTTTTTATTATTAAATTTCATTTAACTTATCTTTTCTTTATATACGTTATCTAAAACCTTGTTAATCATATTTTTAACCTTATCATCAGAATATGATTTAGCAAGTTCTACCGCTTCATTAATCGCAACTACATCAGGGGTATCAGTATAAAGAAGTTCATATAAGCCTAAACATAATATTGCTTGATCTGTTAGACCTAAACGAGACATCTTCCAGTCTTTTAGGTTTTGATCAGCCTTTTTATATAGTTCATCTTTTTTATCTAAAACTCCATTTACCATTTCTCTTACAAACAAATTATCTATCTCTAAATTCTCATCTATAACATCTTTTACATCATAACTTATTTTATCTCTTTGGTATAAGAATATTTGATATAAAATGGTCATAATTATCCTTCTAGATTCATTTCTATTCATAGCTTACCTCCATATTATATTTTAGAGTCAAATTTCTTCATACATTTTTCTCTTAATTCATCAGTTGTAATAAGAGCACAAAATGCAAAGTAATTTTGATCCATTTTAGTAAACATATCGTTTACAATTATTTGATATTTATCAAGTAATGCTTGCTCGCTTGAATCAGTTTGTTTCATTACTATTCTTTTTATATACATAATGCATAATTTATCTAAAACGTTTATCAATAGTTTTGTGTTATCGTCTGTAAAAATATTTTTTATAACAGATTCATAACCATTAAAATACATATCGTGAATTAATTTATTTTCATTAATTCCCTTACAAATAAATAATTGTTTAAGTAGGGAAATTATTAAATTATAATTAGTATAACCTGCTCTTATTTGAATCTTTTTTCCCATTATCTCTTCTTCGCTGGTCTTTGGCATAACGATTCTAGAACCCATTGTATCCATCGTGTATATTTTTTCTGCAGTCATATTACATAATGCATTTGATAGTGCTATATGGTTATCATTAGCCTCAAATATAACTTCAGTTACAGCCTTATAAAAGTTTGTTTCATAAAATGCAGAGTTACTTTCTTTTAAAGCTCCATTTATATATAAAACTCCATTACTTACCATGTAATAATCCATTTTGTTAACTCTGTTAAACATAAGGGAAATAAATTTTATTTTAGATGCAAACTTATTAACCATAGGAACCAAATCTTTAGGCTCCATATAACCTAAGTTTAGGCACGCTATAAAATACTTTCTAAGTAAATTAAACTCATCTTCCTCATATCTAGCTCCATTAGAAGTCATCGCTTGCATAACAATGTCTTTTATAGGAATTTTAATATCTTTCTTTTCTTGTCCATCCATTTTAATCACCTAGTCCTTTTTATCCATTTCACTTTTAAGTTCGTATAATACGTTTAAAGCTTCCATCGGAGATAATTCAAGTGGGTTTATATCGTCCAATTTCTTTTTAATTATATCATATTTATTAATAGGTGCAACACTTTCTTCTAAATTCATACTTATTTGACTTACTACTTCTTTTTTAGATTTTTTATTTTCATAAGTTTTAAGTATCTCATCTGCCCTTTTTATTAAAGAATCTGGTAATTGTGCCAATTTTGCAACATGAATTCCATAACTTTTATCTACGCTTCCATCTTTTACCTTATGTAAAAATGTAATAACACCATTTTCTTCATGAGCGGATACATGTACGTTTTTAATGTGGGCTTTATGTTCTTCAAGGCTTGTTAATTCGTGGTAGTGAGTTGAGAAAAACGTAATTGCCTTTATGTTATCGTGAATGTATTCAATAATTGCCTGTGCAAGAGAAATACCATCATAAGTTGCAGTACCACGTCCTAACTCATCAAATAAAATTAAACTATGCTCTGTTGCTCCTAAAATAGCACGGTTAGCCTCTTTCATTTCCACCATAAATGTAGATTCACCACTAACTAAATCATCAGATGCTCCAATACGAGTAAATATCTTATCAAATATCGGTAAATAAGCTTCTTTTGCAGGCACAAAACATCCTATTTGAGCCATTATAACAATCATGGCCATTTGTCTCATATAAGTTGATTTACCTGCCATATTAGGTCCTGTTATAAGTTCTACATATTTATCTTTAGTAAATATTATATCATTTGATACAAACTCACCATTTAATACTTTTTCAACTACTGGATGCCTTCCTTCTATTATTTTAACTTCTTTATCAGGAGTAATAATTGGTCTTGTGTAGTTATTTTCTTCTGTTACGGTTGCAAAAGCTATCATAACATCTAATTTTGCTACCATTTTAGCAGTTAACTGAATAGTTGGTATTACTTCTTTTACCTTGCATCTTATGTTTGTAAAAAGCTCATATTCTAAGTTTATTATTTTTTCTTCAGCACCTAAAATAAGTTGTTCTTTTTCCTTTAATTCAGGAGTAATAAATCTCTCGTTATTAGCAAGCGTTTGTTTTCGCTCCCAACCAAACTCCTCTTTAACCTGACGGCTATTTCCTTTAGAAACCTCGATATAATAACCAAACACCCTGTTATATCCTACTCTTAAGTTTTTAATTCCAGTTCTTTCTTTTTCTTTTTCTTCTAGTTTTGCAATAAAGTCCTTACCACCACTTCTAGCAAGCTTTAAATCATCTAATTCTTTATTGTAACCAGACTTTATTAAGTATCCTTCTTTTAAAGTAATAGGAGGATTTTCATAAATGCTTTTATCTAAAAATTCATATAAATCGGTTAAGTCATCTATTACTAAGTTAAAGCCTAAAATACTTACAATTTCTTTTATTCTAGGTAATACTTTAAGAGAGCTTTTAAGCTGAAGTAAATCCCTTGCATTAGCATTACCAAATGATACTCTTCCTGCTAATCTTTCAAGGTCATAAACTTCATTTAATAATTCTTTTAATTCATCTTTAAGCAAGAATTCTTCAAGCAATTTAGATACCATATCATATCTATTTTCTATTTCTTCTTTATCAATAAGTGGATTTTCAATCATCTGCTTTAGCATGCGGGAGCCCATTGCAGTCTTTGTTTTATCAAGTAACCATAAAAGTGAATATGTTCGCTCTTTTGTTCTTAAGTTTTCAGTTAATTCTAGATTTCTTTTTGTATGAATATCCATCTTCAAATAAGTTTTATAATCTTTTACCTTAACATTTTGCAAATGATCAATACTTCTTTTTTGAGTACTTGTTAAATAATTTAATAAAACACATACTGAAGATATTATCCTAACGTCTTTAATATCTTTGTATAAATCTTTATATTCTTTTATTTCTATATCACAATCTTCTTTTGATATTGTAATGGAATAATTATTTTTTAAAGTATTTATAATTCTAGGATCAACATTACCATTTATTATTAACTCTGTTATGTTATCATTTACTATTTCATTTATTATTTTTTCAAGTTCGTATTCTACTAATACACTTATAAATTCTCCCGTAGATAAATCAGCATAAGAAAGTGAAAAACAGTGTCCTAAGTCCTTTAATGCTCCAATAAAGTTATTGTTTTTAGCATCTAGCATATCATCTGACATAACGGTACCCTTTGATACTATTCTAATTACTTCTCTTTTAACTATTCCTTTAGCATCCTTAGGATCTTCTACCTGCTCACATATTGCAACTTTGTATCCCTTATCAATTAATTTATCGATGTATATATTGGCAGCATGATGAGGAACACCGCACATTGGTATTTTCTCGTCTAATCCAGCGTTTTTACCTGTTAAGGTAAGCTCTAAATCATGTGATACATTTATTGCATCTTCAAAGAACATTTCATAAAAATCACCAATTCTATAAAATAAAATAACATCTTCATAGTTATCCTTAGTTTCTAAATATTGTCTCATCATAGGAGAGACTTTTTGTCTATCTACTTCACTTCTAGTCACATTAAATCACCTGGTATTTATTATATAATAAATTGGAAAAAAAAGCCATTAATTAATGACTTTTTTGAGTTTTAACTATTCTTTATTTTCTATTTTTTTACTGTAATATAATTCTTTATAATATCCATTTTTCTTTATTAATTCATCATGTGTTCCTAATTCTTTTATAACACCATCTTTAATGTATATAATAATGTCTGCATTTTTAATTGTTTTAAGTCTGTGTGCAATTATAAAAGAAAATTTATTTTTTAAAACCTCACGAGTTGCTTTCATAACTTTTTGTTCAAACTCTAAATCAAGATTTGATGTTACCTCATCCATTATTAATATACCTGAGTTTTTAAGTATTGCTCTTGCAAAGTTAAGTAGTTGTTTTTCACCATAGGAAATCTTATCGGTATATATATTAATTAAGGTATCGTATCCTTTTTCAAGACTTGAAATCTTATCATGCAATCCTATTTTTTTACAAACATCAACTACTTCATCACGGGTAATCTTTCTTTTAGAGCCATATTTTATATTATCTAATATACTCATATTAAAAATAACTGGTTCTTGAAATACATAACTAATGTTGTCTCTTAAACTCTTTAAATCATAATCTAAATAATTTATACCATTTATTTTTATCTTGCCACTAGATATATCATAAAACCTGGGTAACAAATTAACTAGTGTTGATTTACCACATCCACTTTTACCAACGAGTGCAATTTTAATGGGTTTTTCGCATTTAAAATTAATGTCCTTTAAAATGTCATTTACACCGTCATAACTCATCTTTACGTGACTAAATTCTATGTTAGATACTTTGTTTAAAGTAAGAGAACCACTATTTTCTTCCTTACTTAAATTGCATAATTCATATATTTTTAAATATGCATTATATTCACTATTAGCCTCATTTTTAAAATCAACTATTACATTCATATCATTATCTAAATCTGCAATATAATTTCTAAATAAAATAACTAGTGCAAGAGAACTTATACCAGATATCGCATTAAGTCCGCATACGTATACTATAATTAACGTAGATATAAAACTTATAAAGCTAAATAAATACTTATGAGCATATATTAATTTATTATATTTTAATACTTCATTAGTTGTCTTTTTTAATAATTCATCTATTTCACTTAGATTGCTCTCTTCTATTCTAAGTGTTTTGTTAGTAGAATAACTATTTACAAACTCATTAGATTTAGAAGATAGTTCTAATTTTATATCCTGAAGTCTTTTAATTATTTTTCTGTTTTTATTATATAGTGGTTTTAACATAAAATAACTTGCAAAAAATATTGGAATAACAAGTAAGGATAATCTAAAGTCCATAAAACACATTATTATAAGGGTATAAAATACATTTTTATACTGAATTGGATAAATTCTCATGTACGACCAAGGAAATAATAAAGATGCGTTTTTTGCCTCGGTAGTATTTAAGGATATTAACTCTCCTACGTGATATGAATCTATTTCCTTAGATTTTGATTTAACTATGTTATTAAATAATTTGTTTTTAATATTTTTATCTTCATCCACCATTAAATCTGCTCTTTTTTGATTGTAAATAAAAATCTGAATCGTTCTTAATATTACCAAGATAATGTATATAAAAGATAAGAAAAACACCATTTTTATTTTTTTATATGGAAAGTATTTATCGAGTATTAAAGTAGTTAATAATGGACCCGTAAACACTAATACGCTAGGTAATAATCTAAGTACGTACCAAAACATTATTCTTTTACCATTCCCACCGAATGAAAATAATGTTTTTAGCATTTCTTTTTTATTCATAGCTATCACCTACCTTATCAGTTCCGATTTCATATATTTTTTTATATTCAGGAATTTTAATTAACTCGCTATGAGGTCCAACATATGCCTTGTTATTTTTAATATAAATTATCTTGTCAAATATGGGAGCAAGCGCTATATCATAAGAAACTACAATCTTTGTAAAATCATCTTTTCTTGATAATAAATCATTTAATATTTGTTTTTTATTCTTGTTATCAATCGCAGAAAAAGAATCATCAAATATCATAATGCTTTTTGGTTTGACAAAACATCTAGTTAAGATAAGTCTTTGGTTTTGACCTTTAGAAAGTTTTATTCCTTTTGTTCCAAGCTTGGTTTCATAACCATCTTTAAGACGCATAACATCATCATGAAGCATGAATTCTTTTGATAAGTCAACCATGTAAGAATCCGGAATATACTGATCAAGAACTTTTATATTATCCCTTATTGTTTTGCTGTAAATATAAGAATCTTGCAAAATCATACATATATATTCTCTTATGTTCTTCTTATTCATATTTCTTATTTCTACGCCGCCTATTTTTATACTACCTTCATATTCGTAAAACCCAATTAACGTTTTAAATAAAATTGTTTTACCACTTCCTGTTTTTCCAACTATAAATACTTTTTCGTTTTCTTTTATATCAAAATTCAAGTTTTTAAGTATTACTTTATCATTTAATTTAATTGTTACATTTTTAAAGGAAACATCATAATTATCCAATTTAACATAATCTATTTTATCATCTTCTTTTGTTAAATTAACAAGATTATTAATTCTTTTAGATGATATTAAAAAGTCGTTAAACTCTTCTAATACGTGGTGAAACTCACTAAACATATTAATTATTTTAGATGAATAATCAAAGACAACAAGCATAACTGGTAAAGTTATTTTATTACAATAAAGAAGTATTCCCCCTAAAATAAAATTAAGTGGTCTGTTTAGCATAGACATGCACATTACAAATGCATAATATTTATCATCGTATAAATACTTTTTTCTTTTATATATTTTATTTTCATTTATTTTATCTAAGAATGATTTAGAACACTTTTCTTCTATGTTATTTAACTTAATAAAATTAATGTTTCTATAATTATCTTCCAAAGTCTGATACATATCGTTCGACACATCTATTAATTTATTTAAATACGGTGCGCACTTTCTAAAATACCAAACACTTCTTATAATTATTAAGATGGATATTGCCGCTATTAAAATTAAAAACGCGTAATGAATAGCAAATAATCTAAATCCTACAAACAAAATAAGCAGCACTAAATCAACAAAAAATATTAACTGTTTATCGATAAAACTAACTATTTTGTTAATGTCAGTTGAGGCTTTTTGTACTAAATCTGCAACCGAATTGTTATAAAATGAAGTATATGTTAACTCCTGTATATGATTAAATAAGCTATGTTTTAAATTATATTGAAAGTTTTGTATAAACTTATCTTTTGATCTGGATTTTAGATAGTTAAAAATGCACACTAATCCTTGAGTTACTAGTAATATAGCGCATATTAAAATTAAATAAGTTTTGTTATCGGTAGCAGATTTAGTAATTAAATCAATTAGGTAAATACTTTCTTTATTACCGGTTAAATTGTTAATTCCATAACTTATAATAACCGGTATATAAGTTAAAAAATACATACTTAAGATACTGAAAATTAAAAATAAGAAGACATATTTTAACTTTCCTTTAAGACTTTTTAATAATATTTTTAAAAACTTCATAACAAACTCCTTTAGTTATAATACCTTATAGCTAATTATACAATATGTAAAATAAAAAAGCCACAACTTAAGTATGACTTTAAACTTTAGATAATTATTTTCTTTTTTTAGGTTCATATTTCTTTGTTTTAATCAAGCAATTAAAATTATATTCATTAACACTTAAAACGTCCTTAACCGCTTCATAAACTGGTATCATAATCTTTTTTAAATCTTCATTAATAGAAGTTTTATCTCCCACGTAACAATATCCTTTTTTACCTGGTTTTTTATCTATTTTTTTAACGTAAAACTTATTATCTTTAAAAACATATGAATACATAGGTAAACTTAAGTTTATTTCCATCCCATTATCTACTAATAAAACATACTTTTCCATAATTTCTATCCCTTTATTTACACTATAAATGCCTTTAGAAGGAGTAAAAGTATATACATAATTACTATACTTTTCTAACATATTATCATCATTAATAACATATGCTTTTTCTATATTATTTTCTTTAATATAATTATCAAAATACTTAGGAGCAATTAGGGGATTATAAAAAACAACACTATTAGAATTTATGAATTTAACATACGTAATATCACCTATTTTTTCGTTTATGTCTTTATCAAATACTATTAATTTAGAATCATTTTCATTCATATTAAATATTCTCCTTTAATAAATTTTACTAAAGGAACATGATAATAATGACTAAAAAAAGTAATATTTTCTTTTTATATTTTTTAATACTTATAGAAATTTTAATTTTACTTAATTCAAATATAGTAATAAATGCTGTACGTAGTTCTATAAAGATTTTTTTAATAAGTGTTTTTCCATCTCTTTTCCCTACCATGGTAATAGGTATTATGTTAGTTAAAAATAACGTATATGAAATAATCCCTAAATTTATTAAAAACATATTTAAAAAAGTATTTAATTATAATGATTATATGACATCTATTTTTATAATTTCACTAATTACAGGAACTCCTAGCAACGCTCTTTATATAAATGAATATCTAGATAAGGGCTTAATTACCAATAATGAAGCCGAAAGTCTTCTTTTATCAACACACTTTATTAATCCATTATTCGTCGTCGGAATGGTTGGAAACGTTATTTTTAAAAGCACTAAAATTGGATTTATCATACTTTTAACATTATGGACTAGCAACTTAATTAAAGCTTATATAACAAGACCTAGAGTCTATAAAAACATAGATAGAAAAAGTATTTCATGTAATGAACCTATTATAAATAGTTTTTTTGCATCAATCAAACAAGCTATTTATGCTCTTTTAACGATAATGGGAATAATAATACTATTTAATATGTTAACCATTTTAATAAGAGAAATATTAAACTTAAATAACACTCTTTCTGTAATTATAAATGGTATATTAGAGATGACAGGCGGAGTAACTAAAGTATCAGAACTGAACATAAATACATTATTAAAGATAATAATGACGTACATAATGTTGAATTTTGGAGGATTATCCATTCATATGCAAGCATTTAGTATGTTAGAAAATAAAAAAATAAGATATTTAAAATACCTTATTTTTAGATTAATTTAGTTTTATAGAATTAATTGCTGTATAAGCAGTACATCCATCCGGATTACTAGCGCTTACTTCTACTGTTAAATGTGAATTTTCTGGCACAGCATCAAACGTTACTTTTGCGCCTTGCCAACCAGCAACATTTTCTCTAGTAACAGTTTCCGTATGGTTATTATCTATAGTGAATGTCGTGGTATTTTTAGTACAACTACCTCCTCCATCGGTTGCAATTGAATAATTTATTGTAACATTTCCCTTTAATTTTTTAGCAAAAGTATATCTAGCTGTAGACTTATAAGCTGCAGTAATTACATTTTTTCTTTCTCCATATATTCCATCTTGTTCAAATCCAGGATAATAAGGCCTAAATGATGTTCTTTCTGTATCATCAAGTATCTTCCAATGTTTGTATAGATAATAGATATTATTATTTTCATCTGTTATTTCAATTCTATAATATTTGCCATAGCTATTATCCTTTTTTTGTGCATCCCCGACACTTTTTTCCCCATTATAATAATACGTATCAAAAATAGCTTTTTTGCACTTTAAATTATACATACTACATATATCATCAGGAAGTGCTCCTTGTTCATCTAAGTACGTACTTAAAATTCTTAAAGTATAATCTCTATTTATATAATTGTTGGTTTCATTTCTTGCATCTGCATACACCTTCTTTACAGTATATAAAGTTTGAAAGAAATATATAATGGCTACTCCTACTAATGCAAAACTAACTATTAATTCAACCAATGTTACACCCTTATTATTTAATTTCTTCATAATGTTACTCTCCTAAATTTTTATTTCTATGCGGGTTTGGATTATCTATCTTTATAGATGCATATCTTCTTTCTTCACCATGTTCAAATATACCAATAAGTCTATATGCTGATGGGTCATTTGTAGTTTTCTTTAATCTTTTTAAATACTTATTAAAATTATAATTATCATCACTTAAATCTGCCATATAACTAGCAACATAAAGATTTTTAAGTCCATTTATACCAGTTGCACCAAATGATTCAATGTCTGTAATTTCTGTTAAGTTAAGCGTCTCTGTTCCTCTAGAGTCAGGTGTACATTTATTATCTACATCATTACAATCCGTTATATGTACATCAAATTTATTAAGATTATATACTTCACTATTTTCAGTATATGTATATGTTTTTCCTAAATCAGTATGTTCCATTGCATCATATATAGCTTTAAGCGCATATAAATCCTCTGTTTGATCATAATATTTTGTTCTATTATTATAATTTTCGTTTAACTTTGACACGTTTGGATAAACAAAAGCCATAACCGTTGTAACTAATGCAATTACAACAATTGTCTCCGCTAAAAAGAAACCCTTGTTATTCTTTTTCATAAATTATCACCTTTTCTTTGCTTGCTATCTTCTAAAATATATTATATAATATTATTATAATAAAATCTAGCATAAAGAGAATAAAAAGAATATTAAGGGAGAGATAAAAATGTTAAAACAAATAGATTTTACTAAACTACCAATTACAGAAATAGTAAATGAAATTATATACATAGCAGCTCAAGCTGGTGCAAGTGATATTCACTTTGATCCAACTGAGACAACTATTAGAGTAAGATTTAGGATTGATGGTGTTTTAATAGATTATACAATAATACCAGAAGCTATTAGAAAAAATTTAATTGCAAGATTAAAAATCATTTCTGGTATGGATATTACTGAATCAAGATTACCACAAGACGGTGCTATTAAAACCACTATTAAAGATATTAACCTTGATATGCGTGTTTCATCTCTTCCTACTAATGAAGGTGAAAAAATAGTTATTCGTATTCTTGATTATTCTACTTCTATGAAAGGCTTGGATGCCCTAGGATTTACTCCTAATAATTTAAATAAAGTAAAAGAATTAATAAAAGAACCAAATGGAATCATACTAGTTACTGGTGCAACAGGAAGTGGTAAATCAACTACTGTTTATGCTATGCTTGAAACACTTAATACTCCAAAGGTTAACTTAGTTACGGTTGAAGATCCAGTTGAAATGAGTATTCCTGGTATGAACCAAATACAAGTTAATAGTGAAATAGGTCTTACCTTTGCTGAGGTATTGCGTTCAATCTTACGTCAGGACCCAGATATTATAATGATTGGTGAAATTCGTGATGACGAAACTGCTAAAATAGCTGTTAGAGCATCAATTACTGGACACTTAGTATTATCTACATTACATACTAACAATGCACTTAATACAATAGAACGTTTAAGAGATATGGACGTTGAAACATACTTACTTGCTAGCTCATTAAATGGTATTATATCTCAAAAATTAGCTAGAAGAATATGTCCACATTGTATGAAAAAAAGACCTGCTATCGACTATGAAAGAAAGTTAGTAAAAAAGAATTTAGGAATTGATATAACAGAGCTTGCTTATGCGGAAGGATGTTCTGAATGCGTCGGTGGTTATAAAGGAAGAATAGCAATTCATGAAGTACTTGTTATATCCCAAGAAATAAGAGATGCTATATCAAATGGTATGCCTAAAGAAGAACTTAGAAAATTAGTTTATAAAGACAATACTACTACTCTATTACAAGATGGTCTTCAAAAAGTTTTACAAAATAAAACAACTATAGAAGAAATATTAAGATTAGTTGAACTAGATGATGAATCAGTTAAAATAGTTTCTGGTACTGATAATGCACCACATTCTAACACACAACCTAAAGTGGAAGAAAAACCTTTGCAACAAAATAATGATGATATGGAAATGCTAGACTTATAAGTCTAGCATTTTAAAAAGAGTAATCAAATTATGATTACTCTTTTTTAATTCATACTACAGTCATGCCAACTACTATTATGACTATTATCCCTATTAAACATTTCACTGTATTTGCACTTTCCAGAATATTTTCTAGTTTTATGGTTAGATTTATTTTTAAATTTAACATTAAAGCTCATAACATTCTTTTTGCTAGAACCATAGCCTCTACAAAAAGTTTCTGTTAATGAATTAGAATCATCTGTTAAAGTACTTGCAGTTGCTGTTGTACCTTGAACCGTATGAGAATATGTAAAAGAAGCCGTATATTTTGCCATATTAATACCACTATATCTTATTTCAACCCATCCTTTAGGACACTTACTCTTGTTATACCTAAACTGAACCTTATCAATTTCAGGGGTTAAATCACAAGTTTTAGAATCATACTTTGTAGTTGTTCCACAAGACACGCTACTATCATAAGCTGATAATAAATTCTTAGTTCCTTTTCTTGTTCGTTCGTCAGAGGAATTACATTTACTACTCCAACTACCCCAATTTACTTTGCCAGTTTCTTTTGTTTTACTACAGCAACCTTGTGTGTTACAATTTGCTGTTACTTTATTTGTTGCTCCATCTCCTGGACATGATACTCCAGATATATATTTATCTTTTACGCTTGTTGTATCCGTCCTTGTTTTTGTTCCTCCACCGCAAGCTGCAGAACATGATCCATATTTTCCTTCGCTAATAGTTTTTGTTGTTTTACTACATTTACTATATAAAACATATTTATTATTTCTTAATATTCCTACATTTCCTACTTTATCTGTTACAGTTAAATTTACTGTTCCTTCTCCTATTGTATCTCCACTTCCATTTTTATACTGATTCTTTAATCCTGGTCCTTTATATATTACAAAGTTATTTACCGTCGGATTCCAATTATAACCCGAAATATTCCAACTATTTTCTCCTGTTGTTGGATTTTTTGCATTATTAAATGATGCTCTGCTTAAACCACTTTCATTATCTATTGTATTTATTGTCAACTTTGGGGTATTACTATTATAACCACCACTACTTATTGATAACGTTACCGTTCCTTTTGGCGCTGTTCTATCTATTTTATAATCTTTATATTTTGTTGTTTTTGCGCCTGATTGATTTATTAACGTAATTCCTACTAT
>OGUM01001209.1_pt1 | contig 19540 bp, 24 predicted proteins | sample 1553631 | NCBI WGS metagenome assembly OGUM01 (sample SAMEA2580228, study PRJEB22360) | human gut metagenome | biome: human gut; feature: human-associated habitat; material: faeces | place: Denmark | collected 2008/2010 | reverse complement strand
AAGCGGCTGATTTAAGGAGTTTATCTATGGATAATTTAGAAATCTATAATCGCGTGAGGACGGTTCCCAACAACGCGCAAAAAACGATTACAGGTGGTCGATTAAGGGGGATGACCGACGTTAACCCCATGTGGCGGCTTAAGATGCTGACCGATGTTTTCGGAATCTGCGGTATCGGGTGGAGGTATGAGATTACCGGAAAACGCTTGGAACCAGCCACGGACGGAACAGTCGCCGCTTTTTTGGATGTAAACCTGTACATAAAATATGACGGCGTTTGGAGCGAGGCGATTCCCGGAACGGGCGGAAGCATGTTCGTCGCAAATGAAAAAGGCGGGCTTTATACCAGCGACGAGTGCTTTAAAATGGCTCTAACCGACGCTATATCTGTGGCGTGTAAGGCGCTCGGCATGGCTGCCGATATCTATTGGGATAAGGACCGAACTAAGTACGACGCAAAAGAGGCAGCGGGAGACCGTGCCATCCCTCCACCGGCGCCTGTTTGTAAGGAGTGCGGAAAAGAAATCCGGGGAATAAAGAAAGGCGAAGCAATGCTTATCCCGGCTGAAATAGCAAAACGCATGGACGGTATGTGCTATCACTGTGGTGTTAAGCATGGAATTGAACTTTGATAAAGCCAAATGGACACAGGACGGAGACGGGTTTTGGTTATGCCTACGCGTCTCTGCCCCAGCCCTGGCGAGGCGGTTCGTTGGAGAGATGAAGGCGGCGTTATACACCGCCATTCTTTCGGAAGGACGCAAAAAGCGTTCTCTTGACGCCAATGCATACCTATGGGTTTTGTGCGGCAAAATGGCCGATAAGCTGCGGATTTCGAAGGATGAAGTATATCTGGATATGCTGAAGGCCTATGGCCAAGGCGGTGTCGTAAAAATCCCGAACAAGCACGTCGAGCATTTCAAGCGTTCGTTTAAGTACCACGAAAAGCACGAATCCCTTCCAGACGAAGAGGCGGCCCAGTATTTCCGGTTTTGGGTAGGGTCTTCTGCGTATGACACAAAGGAAATGTCCATATTGATTGACGGCGTTGTGCAGGAGGCCAAGGCACTGGGGATTGAAACCGCCACGCCGGAAGAACTAGAACGATTGAAAGCGGGGTGGAAGGATGCATAAGAGAACGCGCGCTCTTGAGTTCCCGCCGGAGGTGCGGCGGAGAATATGGGACAGGGACGGATGGCATTGTATTCTGTGTGGTTCTCCGTTCGCCATGCCGAACGCACACTATATACCGCGCTCTCAAGGCGGATTGGGTATCGAGGAAAACGGAGTGACACTTTGCTTCTCGTGCCACGACCACTATGATAACGGCGCTGGCCGGGAGCAGACAAAAGCGGAAATCCGGGCATATCTGCAATCCAAATACCTGGATTGGGACGAGGGCCGGTTGACTTACCGGAAATACATATGATTTGCCCGATTTGCAAGAAAATAGGTGAGACACCATCGGGCCGGAGCGTTGTACACTGCAAGGCTTATGACCATCAGGCGGTATGTATGCGCCATTGTATGGTCCGCAAATACCACAGTGAACAATGTTCCACCGACTGGTGCAGTTATCGCACGGCGAAAGAAAAGGCTGGTGATAGAGATTGCCGACACGGCTAATAGAAGAAAGCGTTTGCACAAGCGACACCATAGACCAAATGTCTTGGTTTGAGGAATGCTTGTTTCATCGCTTGTGGACGGTATGTGACGATTACGGGCGAATGGATGCAAGACTATCAATTTTAAAGGCGCGAATTTTCCCGCTAAAGGAACGCCTATCTCTAAAAGATATCGATAATGCGCTTCAGAGGCTGGCGGATATAGGCTGCGTGAGGCTGTACGAGTGTGACAGTAAGCCCTACTTATATCTCCCAACATGGGAAGCCCATCAACGTGTCAGAAACAAGAGAAGCAAGTATCCAGACCCGGAAAAATGCAAGCCGATTGAAATTGACGGCGATTCGCGGACAATTGACAGCAATCCGCTGACAAATTCCGCCGTAATCCAATCCGTATCCGTATCCGAATCCGAATCCGAATCTGTAGGCACGGAGCGGGGGCTCCATGCCGCCCAGACGGCAGAAATCACACTAACGCTAAACGATAAAAGTGAATACAGCGTTACGCTTAAGCAAGTGCAGGAATGGAAAGAACTGTATCCGGCGGTGGATATTCGGCAGGAGTTGCGGAAAATGAAGGGGTGGCTGGACGCGAATCCATCTCGCCGCAAAACAAAGGCCGGAATTCTCCGGTTTATTACAGGGTGGTTGGCCAAAGAGCAGGACAAAGGCGGTAAACGTTCGAATGGAAAGCCACAAAATTTAGAGAACAGTTCCCTTGACCTGGACGAATACGAAAAAGCGGTACAGGATTTTGTACCCGTTTTCGGAAAGAAGGATGAAACATGAATGTTGTATGCTTACTCGGTCGATTGACCGCCGAGCCTGAATTGCGCCACACCCAGACCGATACTCCCGTGACTAGCTTCAGCGTCGCTGTTGACCGGGCTTACCAGAAAGACGGTCAGCGTCAGGCGGATTTCATCAACTGTGTCGCCTGGAGGCAGACTGCCGAGTTCATCTGCCGGTATTTCCATAAGGGACAACGGATTGCTTTGCAGGGGTCGCTCCAGTCCAGGAACTACACCGATAAGGATGGCAACAAACGCACGGCCTTTGAGGTGGTTATCGACAACGCTTTCTTTGCGGAATCCAAAAATGCAGGCGGAGCGCCGTCCGGCGGCTCCCGGTATGATTCCCAGATTCCCCAGTACAGCGAAACGCCCCCTGCTTTTTTCACCACCAATGCGGGCGATTTTGAGGAAATTGAAGATTCGGATTCGTTGCCTTTTTAGGAGGAAGTGGCATGGGATACACTCACGGGACCAGATGGACCGATGAAGAAATCACAGAGAAAATTATTGAGATAGTCAAGTTTAGCCATCTCGACAGGATGCCAACACGAAAAGAGGTCGAGCAATACTGCGGCGATACATCCCTAACCAACGCCATAACACGTCGAAAGGGCGGATGGTATGCGTTATCTGAAAAAATGCAATTACCAATAAAGGAGTGCGAGACCACCTTTGGGAAAAGCCACGAAAAAATCATAATGGAGCGCCTCGTGTCGATGGGGTACGAAGTACGCCGGATGCCGCAAAATTTTCCGTATGATTTGCTCGTGAATGACAGTGTAAAGGTAGATGTAAAGGCAAGCCGCCTGTATCGCGGAACTGGAGGAAGTTTCTATTCGTTCAATCTCGAAAAACCTTTTTGCACGTGCGATATTTATGTGCTTAGGATGATTGGCGGAGACGGCATCGAGGTGGATACGTTGGTAGTGCCTAGTAAAGTGGTTGCCACAAATACGCAAATAAGCGTCGGAGAAATAACGAGCAAGTATAAAAGGTTCAGCCAAAAGTGGGATTACATATCTGCATATTGTTCGTTTATGGATTCGGTGGGGTGATGAGCATGGCGGTAATAGTTCCAAGTCGACCTATTTTGATGTACCACTACATAATCCCACGCGTGCCACCCAGCAATAACCAGTTTATCGGGCGTACCAATTTCCGGGAGTATCAGGCACAGAAAAAGACGTGGGCTATGCTGGTTAAGGCATACTGCAAGCCAGCGCCTAAAAAACCTATCGCGCATTCCGTTGTGACGCTGGCCTATTGCTTTGGCGATAACCGCCGGAGAGACCCGGACAATTACAGCGGAAAGATGATACTTGACGGACTGGTCAAGGCAGGAATCATTGAGGACGATAGCTTTGGCAAGATAGATTTAGTGCTTCGGCGCGTGGATGGGGCAGATAAGCGGACGGAAATCACCGTGGAGGAGAAGTGATATGGCATTAAGCACATGTAGCAGCTGTCACCGGCGGGACTACTGCGGCAACTGCAAGCACAAGGACGATTGCTGGTGGTTACGCGTTGCCCCACCTGCTGATGTAAGCAGATGTTTTTTCTGCGGCGCGTTTGTATGCGCCCACTATGACGATTGCCGCAAGCGGCGACCGAAAGACAGAGTAACGCGATAACCCCGTCGGGGTAGCTGCCGACGGGAGAGGATACCGGTATCCTCCGAACGAAATTTTGGAGGAAAAGAAGGTTGAAACATCCAGAATAAGCCGTAAATAGAAAAAAAACGAAAAAAGCGTACAAAAACCAAGCCCAGTGTATCTGGACTGCTTTTGCACGCTATTCCGTCTCGGTTAAAGAATAGGCCAAGGCATTTGCCACAACACCTGCATGTCAGGCGTAAAATTGACGGTAAATCCCACGCCAAACACCGGGAGGGCACTATTCTGAAACAAATTATATCGTGCTGTGCCATATAGGTCAAGTGGGTTTCATGTCCCTTTGGTGCCTTGCAGCGCAGCGGAAAGGTATGGTCATAAATATGAAAGAAACATACAAGAGCAAAGTGTATACAGACAGGCCCGCTTATGCGGATTTTGGACCGGAAGCAAAATTTGAAGCAATTAAAAGCATAATCGCAAGAAGGCTGGTTGAACACCCCAATGCTATTTGTTCTTATTCCGGAGGAAGCGATAGCGACATCGTATTGCATTTAATTGAGACGGTACGCAAGACATTTGACCTGCCGCCAATCCAATACGCCTTTTTTAACACCGGTCTGGAGATGGATGCAATAAAACGCCATGTGCGTGAAACGGAAAAGTTATATGGCGTTACAATCACAGAATACCGCCCGAAAAAGAATATCGTTCTCGCCACGCGCGAACACGGTCTGCCGTTTGTCTCCAAGATTGTGTCCAGCGGATTAGAGGGAGTACAAAAGAAAAATATCCCGCTGTCTATCGCGGCGGAGTATGCAGAGGCGGAAGACAAAGCGGCGAACCGGGCGGAACTGTGCGATCGTTATCCGAAATGTGAATCTACGATAAACTTTTTATGTGGATGTAATTCCGCCGGTGATCCACGACCGGATATCCAGCTTGTCATAAACTCGTCAAAGTATTTGTTGGATTTTATCATTGAAAATCCGATACCTTTTAACGTCAGTAACAAATGCTGTGATTACTGCAAAAAGCAAGTGGCGCACAGTGTGCAAAAGCCGTTTGACATGATAATCACCGGAGAGCGGCGGGACGAAGGCGGTATGCGGTCAGTCCCGCGCAAAGATAATACATCTATGTGCTTCGCCGAAACGGCTGACGGGAAATACAGGCTAAGGCCCTTGTACTATGTGTCCGACGCTGATAAACAATGGTACAAAGACTACTACCATATCCGCTATTCCGATGCTTACGAGGTGTACGGATTAACGCGTACAGGATGCTGCGGGTGCTCTATATCGGCAAAAGCAATAGAAGACTTGGAAAAAATACGACCGTATGAGCCAAATTTGGTAAAAGCTGCGTGGAACGTGTTTGGCGACAGTTATAGATACCGTCAGCAATACAATGCCTATAAGGCGCTTAGACGGGCTATGGAAAAGCAGGATTTAAGCGGGCAAACGACGCTGGCGGGAACAGAAGACGTGAAAGGATGAAGATGATGACGATTGATTTACCGCAATGCGATTTACCGCAATGCCGTTTTTGCTCAAACAACAGATGCAGGGCCCAAGATACCGTGCGGGATAGCTGCGAATATAACGCACTTCGCGCCCAGCAGCAAGAGAACAAACCTCTGACGCTGGAGGAGCTGCGGAGGATGCGCGGGGAGCCGGTATATGTCGTAAAGGGCAAATGTCAATGGTGGGATATAGTCGATTTTATCGCCGGGGGCTGGCTTTACCTCCGTATTGCTAACAAGACCGACCTTGCGATTGACGGCTATGGCAATGGATGGCTTGCCTACAGGCGGAAACCGGAGGTGCAGAATGGGGCATGACATTATAAGCGTAGTCCGTTGTGCGGCCTGCAAATACGCGGAGCCTTTTCCAACCGACCCGCGGGTGTTGATATGTGCAAACCCGAAATGGGTTCCGACGGGCGACGATCGCGGCGTGAAGGAGCCATATGTTAAGCCGGATGACTACTGTAGTTTTGGGGAGAAAATTAGCAAGGAGGCCACGCCGTGAGCATCTGTATATCGCCCATCCTGGGCATCGTGTATCTGCTGCTTGCGGCAAGCGCCGGAGCCTGCGTGGGGCTGTTCTTTGGGGCGTGTTTTAGGGGCGGGGGACGATGATTATGCGATTGCCAGATAGCCCATGTGCAAGTTGCAGCAGGGGCAGACGGTGTACATCTAAAAGCGACACCTGTAAAAAGTTTTGGGACTGGTTTAAGCCTGCTTGGCAAGAAATTCGAAGATGCTTTGCATTTAAAAGCGGGGAGAGGTAAAGGGGACGATGCTATGCCGAACTACAGCGGTGGGGTTACCACTGTTTGCCCGTTTTATCAGCGAGAATCAAAGTACCAAATTACCTGTGAGGGAATTATTTGTGGTTCATACACACAGACACGATTCTCAAGCGAAGCCGAAAAGCTGGAATTTATGAGAAAAGCGTGCGCATCATTTGAGCATGCTTTAAGATGCCCCCTTGCGAGACTGCTAATGCAGCGGTATTTGGATAGTAAGAAGGAATAGGAGAACGGCGCGACAGGATTTATCAACCGGTCGCGCCGTTCTTATGTATATTCTCGCGGGATGCTATTTTATATAGCGGGCCGTGATTAAATAATATTCCGGGTCGATTTCATAGTGCTCGTCGCCGCCGTAGAATTTTGCATACTTTTTTGTCAGTGCTTCGGCCACAATGTCTTCCGGCAAAAGAACCAGGTAATCGGCCCCGGTGCGTTCCATTCCGTTGGTGTGGTGCTCCGCGTAAAAGCACACGCCGTCTTTTTTGGATCGGTATATGCCTTTCGTCCCGGCATAGCAGTCGTATAGGTTGCCGTGAAAATTAAATTCCCACAGAACTTCCTTGTCCTCTTCGTAGTAGCGTTTCATCATGCTTTCCATTTTTTATTTTCCCCCTTACAACGTCCCAAAATATTCATCGACCAGTGCGGAAAGGGATATTCCCCGTTCCGCGGCGGCCCGTTTGGCCTTTTCGTGGTTCCCTGCGCCTACCGACAGGGTGATGGTGCGCTTTGTATCGTCTTCGACAATTTCGCCAAAGACTTTTTCATATTCTTCTCCGGGCAAGTGTTCTTCCGCCCATTTCGCCGCCGCGCCAGCGGACAACGGGATAATAACATCGTCTCCAGACCAATTGTTATCCCCGATTGGCTTTGCGTACTGGGACCCGGGCCCGCCGGAGCCGAAAAGGAAGAATTCCCCCGTGCGCTTCCGGTACAAACATTCGGAGCACACATAAAGTCTGTCATCCAGTCTGCCGTTGTTCCATTCCCCGACCAGCTCCGCCGTGCTGGTATCGTACAGTTTCCCATTGATTATCTTTTTCATGACCTTGCCCCCTGTTATTAATCGAACGCATGCTGATTAACATATTCAGACCATTCGGCATTCATATCACTTATGACATTTTCATGGTTTTCACCATCTAAGATGCGGTTCATGGCGTCCCTGCCATATTGCGATTTAACAGCGTTTTCCGACAGGCTGAACGCTTCAGCATCCAGGTACGCTTTGGCGACCGGGTATTTTTTGCACAAGGCTTCCAAGTCCGCTTCCGGCCGTTTAATTGGCCTGTAATCTTCGTTGTCCATAGCATCATTTAACTGACGGTGGAAGTTATGGATGGCATAAATGGCCTTTCGAATTTCGTCGATTCCTTCCATGGACGCAAGCGCGGCGTTACGCCGTTTTTCTAGCACCTTGGCTTCTTGCAAGTATGCCAGTATCCCAGGCTTTTCCGCGCGTATAAAATCCAATGTTTCCGCAGGAACCGAAGCGCGGACGCGTAACGTCCCCCTGCCAGTGTCAGAAACGCCGTATTTACGAATCAACTGCGCGTATTTCTCGGGTAACTATAGTATAACATAGACTTTGAATAAAGTCAATAGAAAAATAGAAATTATTTAAAATATTTTTTGATGAGGCAATGTAGGGAGAATAAAAACAGCGGAATAGGTATCATTGCTATAGATGCTAAAGGCAGGTGGTGATGATGCCTAACGAAGAAAATTTAATACCCCTGAACAGGCGAACAAAGGGCGAGCGTAGAAAGATAGCAACAATGGGCGGAATTGCCAGTGGAGAGGCTAGACGCGCCCGTAAAACTGCAAGGCAATGCGCAGAAATATACTTGTCCTTGCCCGTATCCGATATGCGAAAATGGAACAAAATGAGCCGCGATGGCGTGGAACCGGATGATATAGATAACATGATGCTAATGGTAGCGGCCATGGCCAAGGCGGCGCAGTCCGGCGATGTGGCAGCCTTTAACACCCTGCTTAAGGTGTTGGGAGAGGATAAACCCGTCAACACCGATGACGACGAAACTGGCGTGATTGTTCTGGGCGAAGTGAACGGGGAGGCGGACGCATGATGACAGTATGGCGTCCCCAACCAAAGCAGTTGGCGTTCATGCGTCGACCGGAATATGAATGTCTGTATGGCGGGGCGGCAGGCGGCGGAAAAAGCGATGCGTTGTTGTGCGAGGCTCTGCGCCAGGTGCATATCCCGCATTATCGCGGGTTGATTCTGCGTAAAACCTATCCGCAGCTTGCGGAGTTAATTGACCGCAGCCGGGAACTGTATGGCCGAGCCTTTCCAGCTGCAAAGTACAACGGGACGGAGCATTGTTGGACATTTCAGTCTGGGGCAAAAATATATTTCGGATCCATGCAGTACACCAAGGATCGGGTCAACTACCAGGGCAAGCGGTACGACTACATAGCATTCGACGAGCTGACGCATTTCCAATGGGAGGAATACAGCTACATGTTCTCCCGCAACAGGCCCAGCGGGCCAGGTACTCGGTGCTACATCCGGGCAGCGACCAACCCGGGCGGAATCGGCCACGGGTGGGTTAAAGAACGGTTTATCACTGCTGCGCCTCCGCTGACGCCGATAGAAACCAGTATGGACGTGGTAGGTCCGGATGGAAAAAAGATGAACGTGTCCCGCAAGCGCATATTTGTGCCGTCTACGGTGTTTGATAACAAGGCGTTGCTGGATAACAGCCCGGAGTATATCGCCAGCTTATCCATGATGCCGGAGGCGGAGCGTAATGCCCTGTTGTATGGATCCTGGGACAGCTTTGATGGACAGGTGTTCCGCGAGTGGCGCAACGATCCGGCACATTACGACGACCAGCGATGGACGCATGTGGTTAGGCCTTTCCGCATACCGGGGCACTGGCGGATATTCAGAGGTTTCGATTTCGGGTACGCCAAGCCGTTCTCGGTGGGATGGTATGCGGCGGACGAAGACGGGCGGCTATACCGCATTGCCGAGTATTATGGCTGCACAGGTACGCCCAATACCGGAATACGTATAAATCCCGTCGAAATCGCGGCGGAAATCAAGCGCATTGAAGCCGAGGAGCCCAACCTCAAAGGGCGGCATATCAACGGTATTGCAGACCCATCTATATTTGACGAGAGCCGCGGAGAAAGCGTGGCGGCCATGATGGAGCGCCCCCCAAACCTGGTGTACTGGACAGGCGGAGACAATACGCGGCTGGCTGGTAAGATGCAGTTTCCTTACCGCCTAGCATTTGATGATGATGGGCGGCCCATGTTTCAGGTGTTTGACACCTGCAAGCATTTTATCCGCACAATCCCCAACCTGGTATATGATGACAAGCATGTCGAGGACATTGACACGGACCAGGAGGATCACATCTACGACGAGTGCCGGTATGTGCTGATGGAAAACCCGATTTCCCCTCGCAAAAATGTGTTGCAGAAGCCTCCCGCGGATGACCCGCTGGATTTGTACGCGAAAGACGCTGATAAATATAAATTCTATCGTATGTAGGAGGGTGGATATGGACGAGAAAAGCACGAAAAACGGGATGCGCACGGTGGAGGTCCCTCAAGAATCTGATGCTCCCGCTGGCCGGATAGGGCCGGAGGAAATACAGGAAGCAATGCGTACATTGCAAGAATATAAAAAGGGCAAGGCAAATCTGGAGGAACGCATCATCGACAACGAGCAGTGGTGGAAGCTGCGGCACTGGGAGAGGATTCGAGGGAGCAAGTCTTCAAACGATCCGGAACCGGTATCCGCCTGGCTGTTCAATTCCATCGCGAATAAACATGCTGACGCCATGGACAACTTCCCGGAGCCAAGCGTGCTTCCGCGCGAGGAGGGAGATAAGGCGGACGCGAAGGTGCTGTCCGCTATTCTTCCGGTAGTCCTTGAGGAAAACGAGTACGAGCAGACCTATTCAGACAAGTGGTGGTATAAGCTTAAGACCGGCACCGGCGTGGAAGGGGTATTCTGGAACCCGCAAAAGAACAACGGCCTTGGGGATATCGACATCCGGCAACTTGACCTTTTGGCCTTGTTCTGGGAGCCTGGAATCAAGGACATCCAGAAATCCAGGAATGTTTTCCACGTTGAACTGGTGGACAACGATTTGCTAAGGGCCAAATACCCAGCGCTTAAGGATGCACTTGGGACGTCTACTATTGATGTAGCCAAATACGTGTATGATGATACAGTGGACACTTCCGACAAGTCCGCCGTGGTGGATTGGTACTACAAACTGGGCAGCGGCGGCCGCACAGTGCTTCACTATTGCAAGTTTGTCAACGATACGCTGCTATTTGCCAGCGAAAACGATCCGGTCTATACGGAACGCGGCTTTTACGACCACGGCCAATATCCGTTTGTCTTTGATACACTTTTTGTGGAAGAAGGTACGCCCACGGGGTTTGGCTATATTGACGTGATGAAATCCCCGCAGCTATACATAGACAAACTCAACCAGGTGATTCTCAAGAATGTGCTGATGTCCGGTAAGAAGCGGTTTTTTATCAAAGGAGACGGCTCTGTAAACGAGGAGGAGTTTGCGGACTGGAGCAAGGATTTCGTACACACCACGGGGAATCTGGGAGAGGACAGCATCCGGGAAATTGAGACCCGTCCGCTCGACGGGGCCGTGGCAAACATCCTCCAGATGAAAGTGGACGAGCTGAAGGAGACCAGCGGAAACCGGGATTTTTCACAGGGCGGCACCACCTCGGGAGTGACGGCGGCTTCCGCCATCGCGGCGCTCCAGGAGGCTGGAAGCAAACTATCCCGTGACATGATAAAGTCCAGTTATCGGGCGTTTGCCAAGGTCAACACTCTGTGTATCGAGCTCATCCGGCAGTTTTACGATGAACCCCGGGAGTTTCGCATTCTGGGGGAACAGGGTTCCATGGAATTTGTCCAGTACAACAATGCGCACATACGCCCACAGCCGCAGGGAATCGATTTCGGCGTCGATATGGGCTTTCGGATGCCGGTGTTTGACATCAAAATCAAATCGCAGAGGAGCAACCCTTTCTCTAAAGTGGCGCAGAATGAGATGGCCAAAGAGTTTTACAGTGCCGGATTTTTCAACCCGGAAATGGCGGATCAGGCGCTTGCGTGTATGGAGATGATGGATTTTGAGGGAAAGGATTCTGTAACGGCCCGGATAGCGCAGAACGGTACGCTGTTTCAGATGGTGCAGCAGCTTCAGCAGCAGGTTCTTCAACTGGCGGCTGTCGTGGACGCGCAGAACGGTACGACGCTTGCACAAGGGGCGGCCCAAGGAATGATGGGCGGGCAGCCGATGCCGTCCAGCGACGGCGGCGGTATGGTTCAGACAAACGCTTTGGGCGCGGCAGTACAGTCCGCACAAGGAACAACGGCAAATACGGCGCGGCAGAGGGCAATGAATACCGCCAGACCAGAATAGGGGGTTCGTATGACTACGGTGGAGTTTACGGACATTGGAGGCGTTTTGCGGCTGAAAGCGGATGGTCACGCCAATTGGGGCGGCCGCGGTCATGATTTGGTATGTGCCGCAGAATCCATCCTGGCCTATACCCTTGTGAAGAATCTCCTGGACGCCAAAGGACGTGGATGGCTGGAAGACCTGGACACAGATTTATGGGACGGCGGAGTGATAGCGGAGGCGATACCTCGGCAGGATGTCGCGGCAAAAATCGGCACGGTATTTCAGACAATTTTAACCGGTTATCGCCTATTGTCAGAAAATTATCCGGAAAATGTGGAGGTAATTGAGGGAGAAAAGTTTTTTCCGTTATTGTAGAGTGTTGACAGAGGAACACTCTGACTCTTGGGAAAGACCATGGAAGGAAGGATTTTATGGAAAACCAGAATTTCCGGCTGAACTTGCGGCTGTTTGACGGCGGCGACGGGGCCGGAGCAGCGGGCGGGGCAGCATCCAGTTCCGACGCCGGGAACACGCGGGCGAATCCGCTTGCCGATGTCGTATACGGCAAGCAGCCAACCGCCGAACAGGCGGAAACTCAGGACGCCGCTGAGACAACCACATCCGATCCGGCCGCAGAAAAGCCGGAGGACAAACAGGCCGCCTTTGAGAAGCTGATCCGCGATGAGTACAAGGAGCAGTTTGCGGCGCGCACTCAGTCCATCATTGACAAACGTTTCAAGGAGTCGAAGCAGCTGGAGGAGCAGCTTGGCAAGGCCAGGCCGATTCTGGACATGCTGGCGCAGAAGTACGGCGTGGACCCCGGTGACCTTGAAAAGCTGTCGTCAGCTATCGAGGAGGACGATTCCTACTACGAGGACGAGGCGACGCGCCGGGGCCTGACCGTGCAGCAGCTGAAGGAAATGAAGCGGATTGAACGGGAAAACGAGACACTGCGCCGCAACGCGCAGGAGAAGGATCGGCGTGAGGAGGCCGAACGAGTATATGCGGATTGGGTTCGCCAGGGGGACGAACTGAAATCGGTATATCCGACATTCGACCTTCAGACCGAATGCCAGAACGAGCAGTTTGTCGGGCTTCTCCGCAGCAACATTGACGTGCGTACGGCCTACGAGGTTGTACATAGGGACGAAATCCTGGGTGGCGCTATGCAGTACGCCGTTCAGCAGGCATCCCAAAAAATCGTGAATGGCATCAAGACCAAAGGCAGCCGGCCTACCGAGAACGGCGTGTCTTCCGGCAGCGCCGCGGTTGTCAAATCGGATGTGAACGCACTGACCAAGAAAGACCGGGAAGAAATCGAAAGACGTGTCATGCGGGGGGAAAGGATTAGTTTCTGATTCTCCCGCCAACAAGAAGGGAGAAATATGCATGAATGATTTTAATCTGAATTTGCAGCTGTTTGCCACGCAAACCACATTGCTGAAAGAATCCGGCAACGACTTGTCGCCGGAAATGAAAACCTATTACGAGAAACGGCTGCTCGACAATGCCGAGCCGAACCTCGTACACAGCCAGTTCGCCGATAAGTATCCTATCCCCAAGAACGGCGGCAAGACCATCGAATTCCGCAAGTACAGCCCGCTGGCCAAGGCTACCACGGCTATTACGGAGGGCGTGACGCCCAACGGCAATAAGCTGAATGTCACGGCCATTACGGCCACGATCGCCCAGTATGGTGACTGGATTCAGCTTTCCGACCTGCTGGACCTGACCGCAATCGACAACAACGTGCTTCAAGCTACGAAGCTGCTTGGTAGCCAGGCGGGGCGCACACTTGACACGGTTATCCGCGAGGTGCTGGCCGGTGGCACTAACGTGATGTACGCCCCGAAAATCGTCACCACGACTAATTCGGAAACGGGCGTGGTCACTAAGACGGAAACGGCGGTCACTTCCCGGGCGGGATTGGATGCCACCGCAAAAATCAATGTGGATCTGATTTTCAAGGCGGCGCGGGCGCTGAAATCCATGAATGCGAACAAAATCGACGACAGCTTCGTGGCCATCGTCCATCCTGACGTGGCATATGACCTGATGCGGTGCGATGAATGGATCGATGCCCACAAGTATGCCGCTCCCGACAATATCTACCAGGGTGAAATCGGCAAGCTGGGCGGTGTGCGCTTTGTGGAATCCACCGAGGCAAAAATCTGGACTGGAAGCGGTTGTCCTTCCGGTTTAGCAGTATACGGCACCATCGTGCTGGGCGCCCACGCCTACGGAGAGACGGAAATCACCGGCGGCGGCCTCCAGCATATCGTCAAGCAGCTGGGATACGGCGAAGATCCTCTGAACCAGCGCAGTTCCTGCGGCTGGAAAGCAACTAAAGTGGCCAAGCGTTTGGTGGAAGAGTACATGGTTCGCATCGAATCCTGCTCGTCTTTCTCCGCTACGGCCGCCGCCAACTAAGAAGGAAGGTGCACGTATGGCTGCAACGAAAAACATCCCGCCCGCCGGGGGCAAAAAAATGGTGAAAATCAAGCTGTTCAAGGACAACCACGAATATAAGGACGATGTATTTGTGGCTGTAAACGGGGAACGTTACCAGATTCAGCGTGGCAAAGAAGTGGAGGTTCCCGACTACATTGCCGAGGTGCTGGAGCATTCCGCCGAGCAGGACGCGAGGACGGCGGAGTTCATCGAAAAAATCGAGGCCGAATACGCCGCCAGCGGCGAGTAAGACCGGCGGGGGAAGCGGATTGGTTTCTGCTTCCCCCATTTCTGTTTGGAGGGGATAAACGTGACCATTGACGAAGCTATTGAATTATGTGATCGGATGAAGCCGAATCATTATGAAAAAGAAGATAAACTGCGGTGGCTGTCCGAGTTGGATGGCCGTATCCGCATAGAGATATTGGATACCCACGAAGGTGGGCCGTCTGAGCCGTTTACCGGGTACGATGAAAATACGCCCGGGGATACAGTGTTACTGGTAGCGCCCCCATACGACGGCCTTTATCTGCATTATTTGGGGGCACAGGTGGATTACCACAACGCCGAATATTCCCGCTACAATAACGGGATAGGCGCGTTTTCTGCCGTATATGCCGAGTATGCCGACTGGTACAACCGCTCGCACACGCCAAAACAAGACAATTCTGTCCGCCTGTAGGAGGGATAGCCATGCGGGTTCCGATTCTGGATGAGATTCCGGTGACACGCCGGCACATAGATTCTTTTAAAGGGTACAACCATAATCGGGTGATAGGTGAAGACGAATTCTACGATATGGAGAACATGACTTCTGACAAATATCCGCTTCTTGCTCCTCGGAAGCCGCGGCGAAAAATAAAGGATTTCGCTTTTCCTCGCGGATTGCACGCCCACGAAAAGTTGTGCTGGATAGAGCGCACGGGGTTTTATTATGACGGGGAATACGTCGGGGAGGTGGACCCGGGCAGCCACGATATGGTTTCCATGGGTTCATATGTGATTATTTGGCCGGACAAGAAAATATACAGTTCTGCCGATAATACGATAGTGAATTTGGAGGTTCCTAAAGAGCGTGTTTTTGTGTTGGAGGCAAGCGAAGAAAGCTATAAGTATATAGAAACAATTAACGAGAAAACTGTTGAATGCATGAAAATAAGTGTAGATTCGGGAAAGCTCCGCGTCGGGGATTCGATAAAGATATATTATGGGGTTTGGAACGAGAACTTAGATGATCCTCAATATCCGGAAGAAAGCCTAACGAGTTCCATTCTCAAGGTAGTCAGCTTTTCCGAAAGCACGGACCATGTATTAATTCCGTATTCCGATGAATTAGCAAAGGCCTGCGGGTTGGGTAAATTTAATCAACACCCCACTCTGGTTTATATCGAACGCAATATACCTTCACTGGATTACATCTGTGAATACAATAATCGACTGTGGGGCTGTTTATCCGAAACTAACGAGCTGTTTTGCTCCGCGCTAGGGAATCCTTTCAGTTGGTTCATATTCAACAGCGATTCCCAGGACAGCTGGGCCGTCAACGTCGGCACACCAGGGCCGTTCACCGGTATATGCGCCTATCAGGACAGCGTGCTGTTCTTTAAAGAGGATTACATACATCGCGTATACGGCACACGGCCTCAGAACTTCCAGGTGATAACGACCAACTGTCAGGGCGTAGAAAAAGGGAGCGCCCGTTCCGTTTGCATTTTGGATGATCAGGTGTTCTATAAGAGCCGACTTGGCATTTGTGTTTACACCGGAAGCTTGCCCACTTTGATTTCCAACGAGTTTGGGGATATTCGGTATAAAAACGCCAAGGCGGGGGTTTACCGAAAAAAATACTATGTCAATATGACGTGCACGGCTGATGAAATAACCGGAGAAGCCTATGATGTGCAGTTCGTCTATGATTCTGCCCGCGGGCTTTGGCACAGGGAAGACCGGTGCTATTTTTCCGAGTTTACCACCTATGATGGGAAACTACTTTTTATAAGCGATGAGGGCGGCATGTATGCTGTAGGTGATGAAACAGAGGGAACGCCGGAGAACTGCATTTCCTGGCGGATTCAAACCGGAAGGCTACTGGCCATGACACCCGACCACAAGCACATATCCAAGGTACAGGTACGGGTTACATTGGACGCTGGTGCGTCCATTTCTATCGAAGCCAGGGACGACGGATTAGGGCCATGGATAAAATGCGCGCAAAAGCTTTCGACGTCCAAAACAGGTTATACGATTCCGGTGATACCGCGCCGGTGTGAATTCTTTGAATTGCGGTTGTCCGGCGCGGGAGACATGCGGCTATTAGGCATGGCCTATTCCATGGAGCAGGGGAGTGAAGTCTAATGGCAACCTTTACGATGTCCACGCCTTCTCCGCGTGGAGGCAACGCAGAACAACGGCTGGCATACATGGAAACGTACCTGTATCAACTGGTTGAACGGCTCAAATTCACCTTGTCCGAACTGGACGAAGATAATATGAGTGAAAATGTAAATGCCTCGTCTGCGGCTTTAGAGAGCAGGATAAAGGCACTTGAAAAACGAGTAATGGCCCTAGAAGAAAAAACGAAATCCCTATAGGGGAGAAGGAGGAATATACATGGCGGACTATAAGATTCAGCGTGGTGATACGCTTTCCGGAATCGCCAAAAAATACGGAACCAGCGTCAGCGAGCTAGCTAAGCTGAATGGAATTAAAAATCCGAACCTTATCATTACCGGAAACACCTTAAAGCTTCCCGGAAGTACGGCGCCGTCCGCGGCTCCAAAGGCGACAGCCCCACAGCAATCAACCGTGAAAACGAGTGCACCCGCGCCAAGCCCAACCGCTCTCCAGATGGCGTCGGATAAACTGGCCAGCTTGGAAAAGAACAAACCCGGGGCATATCAAGGAACGTTTGACGAGCAGATTCAAGCAGTACTGGATAAAATCATGAACCAGGGTGAGTTTAGCTATGACATGAATGCGGATCCGCTGTATCAGCAGTACAAGAATCAGTACACGGCCCTTGGTCAAAGCGCCATGCGCGATACCATTGGGAATGCGGCGGCACTAACCGGGGGATATGCTTCTACCGCGGCTACATCCGCCGGTCAGCAGGCGTATAACGCGTATCTCGGCCAGCTGAACAACATTATTCCAGAGCTGTATAATGCTGCCTACAGCCGTTATCAGAACGATAGGAACGACCTGTATAATCAAATGAGTGTGCTGGCCGGTCTGGACGATACGGCATACGGAAGGTACAGAGACACGGTGGGAGACTATTACTCTGATTTAGGGTATTACAGCGACAAAGAGAACACGCTGTACAACCGGGACTATACCGCTCGCCGGGACGCGGTATCGGACAGCCAGTGGCAGCAGAGCTTTGATTATCAGAAAGACAGAGACAAGGTGTCGGACGACCAATGGGCAAAAACTTACGCCTTGCAGAAGGCGTCTAGTTCCGGGAAATCTTCAAAATCGGCGGCATACCCTTCTGCGTACAGTGGTGCGGTCAAACGGGCCTCTGAGTTAATCAAAAAAGCCACCGATCCTGATAACGACACGGTTGTAATAAGAAACGGAAGAGAAGTAAATAGTGCTACAGAAATGTATAACCAAGCTATACAGGAAGTTATGGGGATTCTGAAATCGGATCGTGAAATGCATGGCGCTAATATGATGACAGAAGAAGAAATCAGAAATCTTTGCTTAGATGCTGGCGTGAATTATCAATATATAGAACAGCTATTCGGCGACTATATGAATGGCCGAGAAGTGGATTTAAGCAAAACAGTTGGATAAGGACGGGGGTATTGTCTATGAGCTGGGCGGATGACGTACAGAAAAAATATAAAAACGGGCGTCCTGTTCAACCTGAACGGGAAGCAGGTGGTTGGGCGGAATCTGTAGCGAAAAAGTATCAAACTCCAAATGATTCCCTTGATAATATGGCTTTTTCATGGCTCAAATCGGCGAGCGATTTCATTCAACAATCGTCCGCCGGTCTTCAAGAGCGTTCAAAAGCCTATCAGGACGCGGGAGCATTTGAAAAGTATCGCCAAGACACGGCGAGCCGGGCGAAAAAGCTGTTACAGGATTCCGATCCGGTTCGAGAATTGGCGACGAGAATCGTTGACGAAAAGCAGCGCAAGCAATATCTGGACACCGTGGCGGGAATGCAGCAGTATTTAAGCGCTGTTCCCAAGGATCTTGACAGCCTGAAGGAATACTGGTCGCAGTGGGGCAGCCAGGCCGATTATGAACATGCAATAAGAGGAGCCGAGAGGCAGGAGAAGCAGAAGCAGGCTAGAGAGAATATGGGAAAATTGCTGGCCGACGAGGAAGCGCGTCGCCGCCTGGGGCTGACTGGCATTTCGGTTGCGCACAGTACGTTTGCAGAACCGAACCAGCAGAACCAAGTGGCTCCCATCCTGTCGGCGGCGGAGCTGCGCAATCACATCGCTGAATTGGAACAGCGACAGAAGGAGCAGGAGAGCAAGCTGAAGGGTTCCGGTCTAGCAGGATGGATGACCAATACATTCGGTTCTGAAAAACAGAAGAGCCAGTCATTTTCTGAATACGACAGCCAATTGAAGGACGAGATTGCCTCCTACAAGCAGCAACTGTATTATGCGGAGAACGACGAAGCGCTGGCCGCTATTCCGGAGAATACACGCCGAAAAATGGAGCAGTATACGGCCCGCGCAGCAGCACGGCAATGGCTAAACGATATGGGAGGTGCGGAATCTGTTTATGATGGAACGAACGCAAAGGTTTTGCTCAAAAACGGAAAACGGTATACGATAGACGAGGTCCGCCGGTTATCAAGCGAGTTGAAAGACGACGAATTGGGAAACCTGTATGGTGAAATAGAATCTCTTGGGATGGATGGCCATAAGCTACTAAAATATATGCAGTTAAAGCAAGGCCAGGAGTTCGTTAAGCTGGATGATGAAGAAACCAGGCAAGTCGCCCACGATCATCCGATTCTTACAAGTGCCGCGTCTATCCTACACACACCATTTAAGGTGGCTGGGATAATAAACACCGGCGCCACGGCCCTTTCCAACGCCATAACCGGGCATGAAGCTCCGGTGGATTACAGTCAACCCGTCTATGATTCGGCTAGGTATCAGTCATCTGCCCGTGGACAGGTTTCGGATGATTTGGGCGGCGGCTTGGGCTCTTTCCTGTATCAAACCGGAATGTCCATGGGAGACTTTCTTACGCTGGCTCCACTGGCTGCTGTCCCCGGAGGGCAGTCGGCCGTCACGGCCATTCTAGGAGGCGGCGCGGCCACGGACGCGGCCATGGATATA
>OGUM01001206.1_pt1 | contig 19563 bp, 18 predicted proteins | sample 1553631 | NCBI WGS metagenome assembly OGUM01 (sample SAMEA2580228, study PRJEB22360) | human gut metagenome | biome: human gut; feature: human-associated habitat; material: faeces | place: Denmark | collected 2008/2010 | reverse complement strand
CGCCCGCGACGCGGCGCAGAGCCACGCGCAGTCCGCACAGGCCAGCATCGGACAGGTGAACGCCGCTGCGGAAAAGGCCGAAGCGGCGAAAACCTCCGCGCAGATCGCGGCGGAACTGGCGACGGCCAAGGCCGGGGAAGCCGGGGAACTGGTGCAGCGGGCCAATGAGCGCATCGTCTATTTCGAGAGCGAAGTGACGCAGCGCGTGGAAACCGAAACGAACCGGCTGACCACGGCGGCGACGACCGTCATCACGGAGAGCCGGAACGACGCCCTGAACCAGATCGAACAGCGGACCACACAGTCGATCATGGAGGTGACGAGCAACGCCGCCACTCTGAAGGCTGACGCCGTGGAAGCCGTGACCCGTGCGGAGGCGCGGGCCGTGGACGCGCTGGACAAGGGCGTCGAGGACGGCCTCCGGCAGTTCCATGAAGAGGGTGAACTGTTCAAGGAGGATTTCGAGCAGCTCACGGAACGGGCCGAGTCCGCCGCGAAGAAGGCGGGTTGCGCGTCGCTGTCGGCCCAGAGCCACGCGAACCGGGCTTGTGAGTGCGCCAAGGCGGCCGAGCTTGCGGCCGAAACCTCCGAGGCTGTGCAGGCGAGCGTGCTGGAAGCAGCACGGGCCGCCGAGATCTCCAAGACCTGCGCCGAAGCCGCCGCCGCGCGACATCGGGTACAGCGGAAACTGTCGGCGCAAGCCGCAGAACCGCCGTGTTCGCCCCTGTGAGCCGCTGTGTGGCTTCGCAGGAACGCGGGAGAGTAAGGATAGCGACCCCGGGGTCTTGGAACGTTTTTGGCCCGCTTTTCGGTGCGCCGAAAGCGGAGCAGGAGAAAAGCATTGGCGCTTTTCTGCGCCAGTGCCGATCACGGCAGCCCGCAGTGCGGACTGCCGCAAGGGTTTGCAGGGTCTTGGAAATGGCGCTGATTATCGGACTCCAAAAGTACTTTGACGCTATTCTTTGCAAAAATGCCCGTTATCCCCGTGTTTGCAAGGCTTCCGACGGGCGCAGGCACACAGAAGGGAGGTGTAGTTCAATGGACAAAAACGGGAAAAGCAGGCACTCCGTCTGGCTGTCAGACGACGTGTGGCAGGAGGTGGATGCGTTCTACAAGCTGGACAATTGCCCCACCCGCAACGAGTTTGTGGAGAAGGCCCTGCGTCAGTATTGCGGACGATTGCATACCGAGAGGACAGGTGCATATCTGCCTCGCGCACTGCAAGAGGTGCTGGAGGGTACACTGGGTGTGTTCGGTGACCGGCTGGGCAGGCTGTTATTTAAGCTGGCGGTGGAACACAACATGACCAACCACCTGCTGGGCGGTGATGTGGATATGACCCGCGAGGAGTACAATAAAATGCGCGGCAGCAGTGTCCGTGAGGTGTCGACGACCCACGGTACGATCTCCTTCAAGGACATACTGCTGTTCTATCAGGGAGAGTGACCGGCGCAGAATCTGCGTCACAGTAAGCAAAGAAAAACTCTTCCAAAGAGCGGCAAAAGTCTTAGCTTGTCATAAAAGCATAATTAAGAGGAAGTAATGTTGCTATACGGGCATTGTCTGTGGTAAAATATCAGTAAATGAGCAGAGGAGGTTGCAGTGATGAACCCTGATATGATGAAAGCCGCTGCGCTATCCAAGAACGGCATAGATGATGCCGACACAATGAAAGAGCGCTCTTGGGAATATGCTCTTCCGCCATATCTTCAACATGATTTGGATGCCTACAAAGATGGCTTAAAAAATGGATCAACGATTTTAGACTGCCTGTGGGGTGAGCTATACGGAAGCATCAACGCCGCAGAGATCGATGATGGGGCAATTACACCGGCACAGGCGGATTATCTACGGCAGAAGTATTTGTGGAGGTGATAAGATTTGCTAGACTTTACAAACTGTAAGCGACTATATGATCGGGTATATAATGGAGCCAACGGCAAGAAAATCGCAATCGAATATGAAGGCGAACCGTATATGCTGAAGTTTCCTCCCTCCGGAGAGAACAAGCCGACAGAGCTTTCTTATACCAACAGCTGCATCAGTGAGCATATTGCTAGTACCGTATTCAACATGGTAGGTATTCCCGCGCAGAAAACGATCCTTGGAACCTTTGAGATTGGAGGAAAAAGTAAAATTGTCTGCGCCTGCAAGGATTTCACCGCAGACGGAAGTCGATTGTTCGATTTCTGCTCTATCAAGAATACCGTCATAGACTCCGAACACGGCGGCACCGGAACGGAATTGAATGATATTCTGGATACCATTGAGAAACAGCAATATATTGATCCAACCATCCTGCTGGAACATTTCTGGAATGTATTTGTAGTTGACGCATTGCTGGGTAACTTTGACCGGCACAATGGAAATTGGGGATTCCTGTACTACGATGCAACAAAGACAGCTACGCTGGCACCTGTTTATGATTGCGGAAGCTGTCTGCTGCCACAGGCCGATGAACGCATAATGAATACCGTGCTCAATAATGATGACGAACTGAACGCAAGAATATACCGCTTCCCGACATCGGCGATCAAGGTCGATGGCAGAAAAATCAACTACTATGATTTTCTACAGGCTGCGAAAAACCAAGACTGTAATGATGCGGTCATGAGAATGGCCCCAAAGATCAACATGGACGAGATATGCGCGTTTGTTGAGGAAGTGCCTTCCTTGGATGCGACACAGAAAAGGTTTTACCAAGTGTACCTCACTGCTCGTCATCAGAGGATCATTGAGCCAGCATATGTGCATCTCTTAGATCAGCAAAGAATATCCCCGACACTTGAAATGCAAGGCATGTAAACACATGAATGTCGGATCAAAACTACTACAAATAATAAAGGGAGTCCCTGTTCGGTTGAGCAGGGACTCCCTTTTCAAAAAAACAGTAGCTATTCCGTCAACTTTGTGGTATGTATGTTGGCTAACAAAAAGCAAAGGAGCTGATTCAATGGCCAAGAAACGCGCCAATGGCGAAGGGAATATCCGCAAGCGAAAGGATGGCCGCTGGGAGGGGCGCTACACCGCAGGGCACGATCCGATCACCGGCAAGCGCATCACCAAGAACGTGCTTGGCAAAACGCAGGCGGAGGTGCGGGAGAAGCTGCGCCGCACCATGGAAGAAACCCGCGGGTTGGATGTGGCAAGGGCGGGGGAATATACCATAGGACAATGGCTGGAGGTTTGGTTCAGCGACTACGCCGCGCTGAAAGTCCGTCCATCCTCTCACCAAACCTATCGCGGCTATTTGGATCATCACATCAAGCCTTACATCGGGGGTATCCCACTGACAAAGCTGTCATCCCTAGACCTCCAGCGCCTGTATAAAAGGTTGCTGTCCGACGGCAGGGTGGACCGCGCCGAGAGCAAGAAACAGCCCAAGGGCCTATCGGCCAAGACCGTCCGCAATATCCATCAGATCATCTCCTCTGCGCTGAAGCTGGCCGTGGAACAAAGAGTTAAAGCGCGCGATTCAATCAAAAATGTCTGCTGAATACAACGAAATTAGTGGTATCTCGGCGGCAATATCTCGAATTTTTGCGAACAATTCTGAGCAGTTCGATAAGTGTTCTGGCTGGATTGCCGGAAGAGAATTTAAAAAGGCAGAAAAAGGGATTCTATCCCAGTATGAAGGGGTAAAAAAGGCATCAATTGGGTTGGATCGTGACCGTGAATTTAGGTTGATTAGAGATCGCGCTCAATCTGAAATCCATATTATCGGTGCGGGCATGTCAAAGTTGGCTAGATTGGCAGCTAATTCTTTGAAAGACCAATTGAGGTCAGTATCTGTTCACCTTTATATGTTGGATCCAGATTATTTGGAAAGCAATACGGATTATGCACATTTATTGGAGGACTTTTTTGGTATCAGAGATTTCGCAGCCTATGTTAGACTCTCCTTTCGATCACTGAAGGCATTTTGTGAAGAGCACAATAGTGATCCCAATTCAAAGAACAGAATTACTCTGTCAACATATACTGTTCTCCCAACAATGAGTATGGTAGTTATTGATTCGCAGAGCAAGAGTGCTGAAATGGTTGTTGAGTATTTTACATATCACTGCGGGGAAGAGAGACCCCTGTTTATTATAAAAAAAGAAAAAAAGACAAAAATGTTTGATAGCTTATATACTCATGCGGAACAATTATTTCTCGCATCTAAGGAAGTGGTCAAATGAATTTGATATCGAAACAGCGGGCAGACAATTTTGATAAATATCAATGGCTGTGTGACCCAAATCTCGCCGCATGGATAATTGGAATCGTGAGAGCATATGGAAAATCAATCGTTGATGTCGGATGCGGAAACGGATACATGTTTGATTTTTATGTTTCCGCATTTGATAGAGTAGCTGCGATTGATCCAAGCAAAACGTTTGAAACACAATTGCGCGAGAAGGCCAAAGAGAAAGGTGTTAATTTCAAAATTTCATGTGCGGAAGATATTCCGTTTGAATCCAAGAATTTCGATATCGCCATTGCCAAAAGCGCCCTTCATCATTTCGGCGACTCGGCAGCCGCTATAAATGAAATGGTAAGGGTTGCATCCAAGGCCATCGTAATTATCGAAGTTGTCGCCCCTACTTTAAATGCAATTCCGTTTCTTGAAAAACTTCTTATAGAAAAGGAACCCGGTCGGAGCAAAGAAAGCATTTATACAGCAAGCAAAATTGACGAGCTTATTATGAACAATTCATCCATTTCTAAGCTATATCGGCACTTTTATGATCAGTATATTGATTTAGATACTTGGATTGAATATAGTGACTTGCCTTCTTTGGAAAAAGCCAAAATCAGGAACTATTTAGATCAAATGGATCCTGCAATAAAAACCGACATGCAATACCATGTCAGAAATGGACGGCTTAGCATGTTACGAAGAATGTATATGGCTGTTGCGTTCATCAGTTAGCCTTGTCCACTGTACCCGCCGTATGGAATGCCAAGTAAGGCAGACATGCAGAAAACCACCTTACAAGGCCCTATTTGACGCATTTCCCAATTTCCAAGATGCACAAATTGATGATGTGGCATTCTCCCGCCACAACATTGGCACGGTTTTGCGATTTCGGCGTGAATCCAAGTGTGCTATACTGTGTATGCTCAAAACTATGCCAAGGCGATACGAGTAACACCATCCTACGGGGTGGTGTTATTTTGTTTCCGGGTATTTGGGCAGTCCAAGAGGGGCGGCTTTTAGGAAGCGGCCCCTCCACATCTTTTCTATCACAGGAGGTATCACGAGTGAAAAAACATGACCTGACCAAGACACATCTCCACAGGGCAAGTCCCGGCATGGCACTATATGCGGCCTTCGCGGGCGTGACCATGGCCGCAATGCTTTGCCAGCCTGTCTTTGCCGCCACCGTCTGGGAGAAGGCCAATGAGATCATGAAGGATGTCTATAACCAGATTCTTCTTATCTCCACCATTGCCGCCATTGTCACCGCGTCGGTGGCACTGCTGATGATGAACTTCTCCCGCAGCGGCCGCACTGTGGACGAGAGCCGCGCATGGCTCAAGCGTATCATCATCACATGGGCGATCCTGAACGGTCTGGGCTTCATCATGTCCTATGTGACGCCCTTCTTCGCAGATGGCAGATGGAACGGATAACGCCAAGCTGCCCGGCTGAGAAAGGAGAAGTGCTATGGGCATATTAGATGGCATTGTAGAATGGATCGCGGAACAGGTCATGTACGGTCTTGACCTTATCAACACCTCTGTGCTGGGGGCTCTGGGCTGCGACATGACCACCTTCCTGCGCTACTTCCCTGCCGCGGAGACGATGTACAACATCTTCGTGGCACTGGCTATCGGCATGATCCTGCTGAACCTGATCTGGCAGCTATTCAAGAACTACGGCCTTATAGCAGGCGTAGAGGCAGAAGACCCGGTAAAACTGACAATCCGCTCCGTGCTGTTTATCCTGCTGGCCTATTTCGCAGATGAAATCGTGGAGCTGATACTGAAAATCGGCGGGACTCCCTACGCGTGGATCATGTCGTCTGAACTGCCCGCACTGAACTTTGCCGACTTCAATTCGGTCATACTTACCATCCTTGGGGTCTGCGCCAACGGCGCGGTGGCTCTAATCGCCCTGATCCTCGTCCTTATATTGGCGTGGAACTATATCAAGCTGCTATTTGAGGCGGCGGAGCGTTATGTGCTCCTGGGCGTTCTGGTATTCACGGCGCCGGTGGCTTTTGCTACGGGCGCGGCGCAGGCCACCTCCAACATCTTCAAGGCGTGGTGCCGGATGTTCGGCGGCCAGATATTTCTACTGCTGATGAACGCATGGTGCCTTCGCCTGTTCATCACCATGGTGGGAACCTTCCTGGCAAACCCCTTATCCATATAGGAGACGATCATGAATCAAAAAACGAAATACATCACAGGGATCGTGTTGTCCGTACTGGCTATATGTGCGCTCACAATCCCTGCCTTTGCTCTGACGGAATCGGATGTGCAGTCTCAGGTCTCAGCCTCCGGTAAAGAAGGCGTGGCCGGAAACCTGTTCGTTTGGTTTCTGTGCGCAGTGGCTTTTCTGAAGATCTCACAGAAGATCGACAGCTTCATGCAGGGCCTTGGCATCAATGTGGGCCATACAGGTGGCTCTATGCTGGCAGAAGCGATGCTGGCCGCGCGGAGCATCGCTGCCGCCCGTGGCGTCGCCGGACGAGGTCGAGGCGGTAATGCAGGGCGAGCCGGAAGCACCGGTGGCAGTGGCGGTGACAGCAATACCTTCCTGCAAGGCGGTCTGGCCGGTGTTGCCAATCGCAGCTTCTATAACGGCGCATACCGAAACGCCACCGGTACAGGCAGCGGCGGCGTTGGCGGCATGGCGTTCCGTGCCTCTATGACCAAGGGCGGCGATATTGCCAATAACGTTATCAGCCGGATTGCCACCGGCGGTGCGGGATCTGGGGATGTCATGTCCGGCAATATGGCGGCGGACGCTCTCCCCGGCCTGCAGGCCGATGGGGTGGCCCCGGTTGGCTATACGGCTTTTGGTGAAGGCGCGGCTGACATTCCGAACTTCTCCAATGTGGAGATTGGCGGTGGGCATATCACCGGCACGGAGACCTCTGAGGAAGAACCTGCCGGTCGTGCCTTTGCCATGTACAGCACTGAACAGTATATGGAGCCAAAACGGGAATACACCACCGTCACCACTGTGGACGGCGCAAAATGGTATAGGCAGTACGCACAGGACGTAGTGGAGAAAAAGCCCTATCAGAATCCGGATGGCGGCATTTCCTATCGTGAGAGCCTGATCCGGCGTCTGCCTGACCCGCCTCGCAGAAAGGACAAGACCTGATATGACCCAGCAAGAACGCAGCGGTCTGAACGAAGCCGCTGAGATCAGCGCACACGCTACCGGCGCTGTGCGCGGCGCCATCAAAACCGGAAAAGCGGTAAGCGGCGCGGCAAAAGGTGCTGCTGCCGCAGGCCCTTACGGTGCGGCGGCAGCGGCACTCTGGACACATCGCAAGGCGGTTGCTGCCATCATTGCCGGGGTGCTGGTGCTTCCCGTCTTGTTCATCATGCTGCTGCCTTCCCTGATCTTCGGCGGGTTGACCAAGGCAGGGGTTGAAGGAAGTCCAGACACACCGATTCTTAATGACAACGCCGCCATTGTGGAGAACATCAATCAGATCTCGCAGGCGATAAGCGACTTGCTGGAGGAAGGGCAGGAGGATGTTCGCGCCCGGATTGACACGGATTTTACCGCTTCCGGTGCCGACCAGAAGGAGATCATCAATCCATACGAAAGCTCCCCGACCTACAATGCCAACCGCTTCATTGCCATGTACTGTGCCGCCAAAAATCAGGACTACGCATCTATCTCCCTCAAGAATATGGAGGATGTGATCCGTAAGGCCAAGGACGCCCTCTATACCTTCACGAGCACGGAGGAGTCTCGCACGACTACGGTAACGGAAACGAATACAGATCCCAAAACCGGTAAGGTCACGGTGACGGAAACGGAAGTAACAGAGATATGGAAGATCTATACCATCGTCTACAACGGAGAGGCCTATTTTGAGGATAAGATATTCGCTCTGTCGGACGAACAAAAGGGATTGGCGGAAAACTACGCCCAGAACCTGAGCGTATTCCTGGGCGATGGTATGATGCAGGGCTTGCTGCCCGCCGAGTCCGCCGGCCTTGTATCTTTGGGCGACATTCGCTTTTCGGATGGCGCGACGCAGGTGGTCTACTATAATCAGTTGGACAAGCGGTACGCGCACAAGCCCTACGGCACCGACGACATCGGCACCTACGGCTGCGGGCCTACCTGTATGGCAATGGTGGTATCTTCTTTGACCAACGAGATGGTCGATCCCGTTGAGATGGCACGTTGGGCCTATGAAAACGGTTACTGGTGCAGTAGAAGCGGTTCCTACCATTCGCTGATCCCCGGTGCTGCCAAAGCGTGGGGGCTTCCGGTACAAGGCTGCGGGAAAACAGAAGGGCAGCGCATTGTGGATGCGCTCTCTCAAGGCAAGCTGGTGGTGGCAATCATGCTGAAAGGTCATTTCACCAGCTCAGGACACTTCATCGTGCTGCGCGGTGTGGAGAACGGAAAGATACTGGTGGCCGACCCTGCCAATTATACCCGAAGCCAACAGGCATGGGATCTGTCTATCATCCTGAATGAAGCCAGCGGCCGTGCCGGTGCTGGTGGGCCTTTCTGGATCATAGGGTAGGAAGGAGAACTAAATGTGAGTAAACCAAATGAATATGACACCTATATCATCCCGCCCAATTTTATTGAAGGCGGGACTTTTTTCGGCGGACTGCTGAAGCTCCGCAACACAGCCGAGGCACTGGTTATCGTGCTGGCTATCGGCATACCGGTGTTCTCGGTGTCCGCCCTGACATTGACTGCTAAAATCATCATTCTGTGCCTGACCGCGCTGCCTCTTGGCATCATCGCGCTGGTTGGCATCAACGGCGAAAGCCTCTCGTCATTTATCTTTCTTGTTCTGAAATATCTCTGCAACCGCCGTATTATTACACGCAATGAAGAGGGACAGGACAAGCGGAAAAAACGCAGGAAGCGAAAAGCTAAGAGCGGTGACGACGCGCCCAAGTACATCAATCCAGTGGCGGAATACCTGCCTGTGGAGAAGATCGAAAACGGCATCATCTACACACGGGATCACCGTTACCTGAAGATTGTCGAAGTTATACCTATCAACTTCCTGCTGCGCAGTGCCAGAGAGCAGCGAAACATCATCTATTCATTTATTTCGTTTCTGAAAATCAGCCCGGTCAAAATGCAGATCAAGGTCATTGCCAAGCGTGCCGACCTGAACCGGCACAGAGAGATCGTGCAGCAGGAGATGGCGCAGGAAACCGATGAAAACTGTCGCCTGCTGCAGCAGGACTACCTGACGCTCATTGACCGGATCGGTGCACGGGAAGCCACCTCGCGCCGGTTCTTCATGGTATTTGAATATGAGGCATGGGCAGGCCGGAAAAGGGATAACGAGGAAGCGGAGGCCATTGCCTCCCTGCAAACGGCAGCCCGCACCGCAGTCAATTATCTCAAGCAATGCGGCAATGAGGTGCTGATCCCGGAAAACGATGATGAATTTACGGTCGATACCCTCTACCATTTGCTGTGCCGCAACACCACTACATCGCTGCCGGATCGAGTTCGCCGGATCGTTGCCCAGTATCAGGAGAAAGGGCTGGAATCTGAGATCGACGCCATTCCCTGTACGGAGTTTTTCGCCCCTGACAGCATCGACTTTACCAACGGGCGGCATATCTGTATTGACGGACTCTACTACGCCTATCTGCTGGTACCCTCTACCGGCTATAAGGCGCAGGTACCAGCCGGCTGGCTGTCCCTTATCGTCAACGCCGGGGATGGCATTGATCTGGATATGTTCATCAGCCGCCAGCCGAAAGCCCGCATGGTACAGCGGCTGGGACAGCAGCTTCGTATCAACCGCAGTAAGATCAAGGATGCCAGCGATACCAACACGGACTTTGATGATCTGGATGGTGCTATCCGAAGCGGCTACTTCCTGAAGGAAGGGCTGGGCAACAACGAGGACTTTTATTACCTGAACCTGCTGATCGCAGTGACAGCTCCCACAGTGGATGAACTGGAATGGAAGGTCAATGAACTGAAAAAACTGCTCGTGTCCCGTGATATGGACGTGTGCAGCTGCGCCTTTCATGAGGAGCAGGCGTTTCTATCGTCGCTGCCGCTGGTCAGCATGGAGAAGCACCTCTTTGAACGCTCCAAGCGCAATGCGCTGACCACCGGCGTGGCAAGCTGCTATCCCTTCACGTCCTATGAGCTGAGTGATGAAAACGGCATCCTGTTCGGCCTGAACAAGTACAACAACTCTCCGGTCATCATCGACATCTTTGACTCCAAGGTTTATAAAAACGCCAATATTGCCGTATGCGGCACCAGCGGCGCGGGCAAGACCTTCCTGATCCTGCTGATGGCACTCCGTATGCGGCGTAAGGGCATACAGGTTTTCATGCTGACACCCTTGAAAGGTCATGAGTTCCACCGTGCCTGCATCAACACAGGCGGCGAGTTTATCAGTATCTCCCCCGCCTCCAAAAGCTGCATCAACGTGCTGGAGATACGCAAGATAGACAAGTCCGTGGAGGAAACGCTGGATGGCCCCGGTATCGAACGCTCTGAGCTGGCAGCAAAAATTCAGCGGCTCCATATCTTCTTTGCCCTGCTGATCCCCGATATGTCCTATGAGGAAAAACAGCTTTTGGACGATGCCCTGATTCGTACCTACGCACGGAAAGGTATCACCCATGATAACGCTTCTCTCAGTGATCCGGATAACCCCAACGTTTACCGCCAGATGCCTGTGCTGGGCGACCTCTACGACGTTCTGCGGGAGGAAAGCGATACCAAACGCCTTTCCAACATCATCAACCGCTTTGTACACGGCTCGGCCAGCACCTTCAACCAGCAGACCAATGTGAATCTGGACAACAAATTCACGGTGCTGGACATCTCGGAACTCAGCGGTGATCTACTGCCTATCGGGATGTTCGTAGCTCTGGATTTCGTGTGGGATAAAGCCAAAGCCAACCGCACGGAGGAAAAGGCCATCTTCATCGACGAATGCTGGCAGCTCATCGGCGGCGGCTCCGGCACCTTCGGCATCGGTAACCGTCTGGCGGCTGAAATGGTGCTGGAGATCTTCAAGACCATCCGCGCCTATTCCGGCAGCGGCATTTGCGCGACGCAGGATCTGAACGACTTCTTCTCCCTGGACAACGGCAAGTACGGCAAGGGCATCATCAACAACTGCCGCACGAAAGTCATCTTGAATCTGGAGGACGAGGAAGCCCAGCGCGTTCAGCAGGTATTGCACCTCTCCGAAGCGGAGGTCATGGAGATCACCCACTTTGAGCGGGGCAATGGCCTGATCAGCAGCAATAACAACAATATCACGGTGGAAATCAAGGCCAGCCCACTGGAACGCGACCTTATTACCACAGACCGACGCGAGCTGCTTGACCTGCTGCGCCGCATGAAGCGACCGGAAGCCTAATACGGCGTTTATACGGAGATAACACGCATTACAAAATCAATACGCATATAATACGGAGTTAATACGCATTACGGAGGTGGTGCCGCCTATGAGAAACAGAGAACAGATCTATGGACAGGAGGCCGCAGAGCTGCTGCGGAACATAACCGTCTATCACTGCATGCGCCGTGACCAGCTTCTACGCCTGTATCCGGGCAAGGAGGGCGTGATTGAAAACCTGCTACGCTATCTGGTCAAGCAGCAGCGGATATTTTATAACACTGACCGGGATTGCTACGGAGATGTCCCTGACTGCCGCGAGGACAGAGAACTGACAGCGGCACTATGGGTGCTGCTGGACTTTATCGAAAAGGTGGAGTATCACAGCCCTGACAATATGCCGGCAAAGCTGGTATTCTTCGCCGATGGCGAGGTATATGAGGTCGTCTATGTAGGCCCGGGTAAGGAAGCGTTGCTGCAGCACGCGCTGGCCGCGGAAGATGATTCCGGGCAACGGCTCGTTATCATTGAGGAAGAAGACCAAATGCAGCACCTGCACATCCCTCATATCGCCGCCTACTGCATGGTGGATGACCAAGGCTGCGTACAGTACTTCAGGAAGGAGGAACCTTGTGGACAGAGCCACCCTCTCGCAGCGGATAGAGAGCATTTTGAATGAGATCACCCGCCTGTCCAACACGCTCTACGCTATGGACAACACGAATATCCAGCGGCATTCAGATAACTATGAAATGCTGTCCACCGAGGCCGCACTGCGGGGTGAGGTCATTGCCTGCCGGCTGCGGCACCTGATCTATGAGACGACCACCATCCGAAAAGCCGAGTATCTGACATCGGCTGGTGTCATGCAGGGCATCTCTGTTATAGAGAAAGATGGCATACTGGAAATCACGCTCCCCTGCCTACTGCCTAAGAAGAGCAAGAAGCATAGCTGCGAGTATCTGACAGACCCCATCTACTACACGCTTAGTAAGTATGCGCAGACACACACGCTGCTCAAGTTCCGGCACTGTGTTGTCTGCTTTTCTCATATCTACAGCCGTGAGCTGTCCCCCAACCGGGTGCGTGACTATGACAATCTGGAGCTCAAGCAGCTTTTGGATGTGATTGCCACTTTCGTTATGGAGGATGATACGGGTCTGCTGTGCGATGCCTATAACACGACGGAGATCGGCGACGGTGACTGTACCCGCGTGTCGGTGATGGATAAGGAGCGTTTTCAGGGCTGGCTTTCGGACCGCGAGAATCGGCTCAGATCTATATCCGATTTATAGTGTTTCGACCGTATCAAAAACGGTACACATGACGATGGTACGGCAAAGCCTGTGTTTTTGGGCATTTCCACATGACCGGCGTGGGCGAAAAATACCGTGGTCATGGCAGTCTGGGTACTGCACACCAGAAGGAGGTGGTCAGTATGAGTACCCTACCACAGAAAGCTCCCGGTAGCCTATCACAAGCCTATCAGCTATTGGCGCTGGTCGCCCTGTCCGGTGAGCTGCCGGCCAGCCAACTGAGCAGGCTCGCCGGTGGCACCAGCTACAAAGAGAACGTGGTCAAGTCGCTGAAGCGTCAGCGGCTTTTGCTGTCCTACTATAAGAACGGACTGCGTGGATACCGGCTCACCGCCGCGGCGAAAAAGCTGCTGCTGGAGCACAACCCGGAGAGGTTTTCTTTCTACCTGTCCGGAGCCTGTGCCACCAACCACATCAGGAGTGAACCGGAGCAGCGGCTTCGACTCCACCGTGTCTCGCAGACATTGATCACCATGCGTAACGCCAACGTTAGTATCTTCCGCGATGAAAAACCCGGCGTATTCCGCCCCGGCGAAACAGCGATTGGCAGCATCTGCACACCTGCCTTCTACACCTCCCGTGAGATCAAAGAGACGGGGACGACCTTTGTTAAAATCCGTGGTGCCCGGTCCGTGGGCGTTTTGCTGACACCGCAGCATATCCACGTGGTTTACAACATGGGCAATGCGCTGATGAAATGGAGCTATAAAGCCGAAATGCGGACAAAGGCGCTCATGCAGACGGTGCTGTGCCGTGAACGAATGCCGCACCAGTATCACCCGGATGCGGTGCGGGGTCTCCTGCTGGGTGATAGCATGGAACTGGCCTATGAGCTACTGACTGATCAGGGTGGCAAAAACTATTTCGTTCTGGATGGCAGCTATGAGCGGTTCTGCTTCTTGACCAACGACCATCATGGAGAGGTGCTGCTGCGCCTCCTCTGTGATGAAGAACTAGACAATGACCTGCGCGAGCTGCTGCTCCTTGATCTGGAGCCCCGGCAGCTGAGTGAAACAGTGGAGAATGACGCCATGACGCCGGATGGCGCGCCGGTGCTGCTTGCCTATGACTGTGACCTGCTGCGGATCAGGCGGTTCGATACGGCACTGCGACTTCAAGACCGCTATGGCATCCTGATCTGCTTCGACCATCAGGCCGAAGTGCTGCGCCGCTACTGCGGTGACAGGGCCGTTGTGCAGGCCATTGACTTTGCTGCGTTCGAGAGGAGGTTTTTCCCGTAGAAAAAAAGAAACTGCGAACTCTGCTATTCGCCCTCCCGCTATTTCTATCAGGGCTGCTGTTTGGCGGCGGCTATCTATCGCAATTCGCCCGGAACTATCAACAGTGGAAGGACGCGGGCGGAACGCCGGGCGACGGAAGCTCCCCGGCCGCGCCGGTGCTGTCCTTCTCCGCCTGCTGCGAAGCACTGTTCAGTAAGAGCGGGTTCATCGGCGTAGGGCTTTGCCTGTTGCTGCTGGGCCTGCTGATCGTCATGGTGATGCGCATGGGCTATTCCGATGTTGGGGAGTATGACGCGGAGCGCAACCTGACCTACTCCAACAAAGGCACCTACGGCACAGCCGGATTCATGGAGAAAGCGGAGATGAAGGGCGTCCTTGATCTGGTATCCGACATCCGCAAGCACAGCGGCGTCATACTGGGCAAGCTGGACAATCAGGTGGTGTGTATTCCCGAGAACTCCCGGCTTAACGGCAATATCGCCGTGTTCGGCGCCAGCGGCTCCATGAAAACGCGAGCCTATTGCATCAATCGCATTTTGCAAAGCGCGTCCGAGGCCCACAACGGCCACAAGGAGTCCTTGATCATCACCGACCCGAAATCGGAGCTTTACGAAAAGACCAGCGAGTATCTGCGCAGCAAGGGCTATGTGGTGAGGGTGTTCAACCTGATCCAGCCGGAGAACTCCGATTCATGGAACTGTCTGGCGGAGATCGAGGGCGATGAACTGATGGCGCAGATCTTCTGTGACATTATCATCAAGAATACCGGCAGCGAGAAGGGCGACCATTTCTGGAACGCCGCGGAGATGAACCTATTGAAAGCACTGGTGCTGTATGTGGCGCTGGGCTATCCACCAGAGAGCCGGAATATCGGCGAGGTCTATAAGCTGCTGGTGCTGAACGCGGAAAAGGCGGTGGATAACCTCTTTTCCCTGCTGCGGGCCAGCCATCCCGCCAGAGCGCCCTATGCGCTGTTCAGCCAATCCTCGGATACGGTGCGCAGCGGCGTTATCATCGGACTGGGCAGCCGCTTGCAGGTATTCCAGAACCGGCCCATCTGCCAGATCACCAGCCATGATGAAATTGACATGGAGCTGCCGGGCAAGCAGCCCTGTGCCTATTTCTGCATCACATCCGATCAGGACAGCACCTTTGATTTCCTTACATCCCTGTTTCTGTCCTTTGCGTTTATCAAGCTGATTCGCTACGCAGACAAGAATTGTGCCGACCGCAGGCTGCCAGTCCCCGTCCATGTGTTGGGGGAGGAGCTGACAGCCTGCGGTGTTATTCCAGACTTGAGCCGGAAGATCAGTGTGATCCGCTCGCGGGGCGTCAGCATGAGCTGCGTGTTTCAGAATCTGGCGGGCTTGCAGAACCGGTATCCCTACAACCAATGGCAGGAGATATTGGGCTGCTGCGACTATCAGCTTGCACTGGGCTGCACCGATGAGCTGACTGCCAAATTTCTCAGTGACCGCACCGGGGAGGTCAGCGTCCATGTCTCCAGCAAGGCTAAGCAGTTGGGTACATGGCGTATCAGCAACTACACGCCGGAGTTCCGCGAAACCAGCGGCGTGGGCAAGCGCAAGCTACTGACTATGGATGAGGTGCTGCGCCTGCCGGTAAACCGCGCGCTGGTTATCGCACGCGGCAACAAGGTGCTGCAGGTAGATAAGTACGACTATACCAATCACTACGAGGCAAAGAAGCTGCGGGACTGCAAGGCCTCCGCCCATATCCCGGAATGGCGTAAAAGCCCTGTGTTTTCGCCCGCGCCGAAACAAACAGAGCAGCCTATTAAGTCAAAGAAAGTGCCGAACAGGCGCAGTGAGTTTGTCAAAACCGATAAGGATTCCATCATGTCAACCAAAATGTGAGCTAAGGAGGAAAGTAATATGCCGAGAAAGAAAACAGAAGAACTTGCCGTGATACCGGAAGCGCCGGTGCTGCCCATCGTCCCGGAGGAGACGGCGGAACAGCCATTCCGGGCAACAGAAGAGTGTTTGCCGGAAATCGCAGCCGATCCTGTTGTGGAGGATACTGTACCTACAGAGGGTGTTCTCGACGAGCCTGCGGAAGTGGTGACTGTGCCGGAGGATCCCCAGCCCTCTGAAAAGCCGAAGCGCACCGTCCGCAAACGAACCGCTGCAAAAAAGACGGTAGAGGTGGAGAAACAGGCTACGCCGCCTACTGAGGATGCTGCCGCCTCTGCTGAACCTGCCCCTGCCGCTGTCCATCAGAGAGATATTCTGACATTGGATGCCCGGGGTGAAGCGGAAACGCAGGCGCAGATGGAGGACATTATCTGGCACGAGATTCACAATGCCTACCGCACCCGGCGCATGCTCTCCGGTATGCTGAGCGGCATTGAAAGAACGGAGGCGGGGAAAACCATTGCCATTGTGGACTACAAGGGATTCCGCATTGTGATTCCCTTGAAGGAGATGGTGCTGGACTTTCCGGCAGATATGTACGGTGCTGACTATAATGAGATGATCCTCCGACACCAGAAGATCCTCAATAAGATGCTGGGCGCAGAGGTGGATCTTATGGTCAAGGGCATCGACGCCAAAAGCCGAACCGTTGTTGCCAGCCGAAAAGACGCCATGCTGAAGAAGCAGCAGATCTACTATTTCGGTAAGGACGGTGACGGACAGTATCGTATTTACGACGGGCGCGTGGTGGAGGCTCGTGTGATCGCTGTGGCGGAGCAGGTCGTCCGGGTCGAAGTGTTTGGCGTGGAGACATCCATTCTGGCTCGCGACCTTTCGTGGGACTGGATCGGCGATGCTCATGACCGCTATGCTGTGGGCGACAAGACTCTGGTACGCGTGCTGGAGATTGACCGCACAGAGCCGGAGCACATCAGAATTAAAGCCGACATCAAAAGCGTATCCGGCAACAGCAAGAATGACAATCTCCAGAAATGCCGTATTCAGGGCAAATATGCCGGGAAGGTCACCCATATCCATAAGGGCGTTGTGTATATCCGCCTTAGCAACGGTGCCAATGCCATAGCACATTCCTGCTATGATCGGCGCAGACCCGGACGAAAGGATGATGTCAGCTTTGCCGTTACCCATCTGGATGAGGAACACGGCGTTGCGCTGGGGATCATCACCCGAATTATCAAGCAGCATATTTAGGATGCGCGAAAAGCAGCTGGCCGCAAATGCGACCAGCTGTTTTTTTGTGAATTATTCAAGCATCATGAACGTATCAGTGTTGTGCCTGTGCTATCAGGCCGGTAGCTGACCGGTGTGCAGGTAACGGAGAAGCTGCTCTCTGTCCAAATGGCCGATGCCGAGATAGTCCAAATCGAAGGGATTGTCTTCAAAGAAGCTGGTTTCGTGCATGGCACCGCCCAGCACGATCATGCTGTCAATGATCGGTGTCGGTACGCCGAACTTTTTGCCTAGGTCGTGGTAGATCTTGCAGCCCACGGGAATGTCCTCGGTGATGTAGCGGTGGTCGATGGAGTTGGGCCCCGTATTACCCTCGTCGCAGGGTTTGTCCAGCGGGAAGATCACATTATCCTCGCCTTCGGAGCCAAGGCCCATGTACTCCTGCGTCAATATGCTGCGGCGGGAGAAGAAGGACTCGTAGGCATAGTCCGGGATGCGGATGCCAATCGCATCGGCAATGGCACATTCCTCCTGATAGAATTGGTACTGCACCCGGCAGATGGATGGGCACAGCCCGTGAGAGTACATGGAATAGCTGTCGGGGTCGTTGCCATAGATAGACGACCAGTTTTCCATGCTCGATACACCCAGCACCGAGGCGGGAACGTGGATCACCGGGTTGACATTGGAAAAGCCGATATCCAGCACCGTATCTCCGGCCACAGGGCCATCCCCGTGGGTGACGGCGTCCATGCAGGGCAAATATTTGGCAGACTCCAGAAAATCATCGATATCCGTCATGGGCTGCGTCGCGCCGCGAAGGGTAATGGCGCGATATTTCGCGCCTACATGGGGCATTGTAAAGCCGCCGATCTTCTCCAGCCGCGTTCCGTAGGGAGCGGAGCTCCAGCCGCCCACGATGACTTTCTTGGTACAGCCGGCCTCGCGCATGAAGCGGCGCAGCAGAAGCGTGGCGTAGTTATCAGTAAAGATATGTACGACCTGACCGTCCTCCAGCAGCGGCACCAAAGTGCGCAGGTAGTGCTCCTGCGCGTTGGCGGTAATGCCAATCACGATAAGACCCGCGCCCTTTACCACCTCGGCCATATCGTTGCTGGCCAGATCCAGAAACGCGCGACCTGACCGCTCAAAGCCGTACAGGTTCCGCTGTACGCCATCCAGCAGGATGCCGGTCTTATCCAGATTCGCCACGGCCTTGGGGGTGCGGGAATAGAGCCGCACTTCCCGTCCGGCCAGCTTCATATCTGCGGCGCAGGTCTTTCCGACCGCACCACCGCCTAAAACGGCAATGGGCAGGTCCTTCAGGTACGACATATCATGCTTCATCAAATATTGCCCTCCTTCTGCTTTTTTGACTTTATCATTATGCACAATACCAGTTTACCATAGAGAACACGAGAATTGCAGTTAAAAAAGTGTAAAATATATGGCACACCAAAGGCCACGTCACTACATCGGCAGAGGATGGCAGCAGATTGGCACTGTTTTGCGATTTCGCCGTAAATCACCATGTGCTATACTTGGTACAGTCAAAATTGTAAAGACCGCCGGGTGGTAACTCGGCGGTCTTTCGCATACAGGAAGAGGGTGTTTTATATGTGGTAGGCAGAGCAGCGTTTCACGCCCGAGCGGCAAATGCAATCGCCGCAAAACCCAAACAACAGTACATAGTGTTGAAAAAGGCGAGGATCCAGTCGTAAATATCTTTAAAGCACATTAAACAGTGCTGCGATATTTACGTAAAGGAGAGAACGCCCATGAGGAGAAAAAGAATGCGTTTAGTTTCACTTATTTTGAGTGCCGTGTGTCTGTTAGGCTGCGCAGTCCAGCCGGCACCGGGCTCGGATTCGGCCGAGTCCAACACCAAGATCTCTACCTATGCAGCAAGTCAGGCCGAGCAGAACGAAGAGGAGCGCACGGAGGCCGAATCCCTGCTGCCGCAAACAGAAGATGGAGGCGATACATCTGAGAGCAGCGTCGCTCCTGAGCGGGCGGGTGCGAAGAATGCGGATAAAGCCGCAGAAAAGCAGCCTACAGCTGTTGAAACGGCACCGCCCACTACCTCTGGACAGGCGGCAATACCCGCGCCTGCGCCGGAGGATACACCTGCTCCCGCACCCACACCGGCACCTACACAGAAACCGGCAGAGAAACAGGAGGAAGGGCCTACACCCGAACCTGTCCCTGCACCGGAGCCGAAACCCGAACCGGCAGATTGTTGGGTGGCTGTCGAGGCGGCCAACGCCTATGCCGCCGCACAGTACGGCGTCATCACAGACGGCAGTCTGACGCTGGACAACAGCGCCTATCGCTTCCCTGC
>OGUM01001176.1_pt1 | contig 20015 bp, 18 predicted proteins | sample 1553631 | NCBI WGS metagenome assembly OGUM01 (sample SAMEA2580228, study PRJEB22360) | human gut metagenome | biome: human gut; feature: human-associated habitat; material: faeces | place: Denmark | collected 2008/2010 | reverse complement strand
TTATTTTTTAGGCTGTAAAGATTCTTTTCCACCCATATATGGTCTTAATACTTCTGGAATTGCAACGCTTCCGTCTTCTCTTAAGTTGTTCTCTAAAAAAGCAATCAGCATTCTAGGTGGTGCTACTACTGTATTATTTAATGTATGAGCATATACTTTTTCTCCATTTTCATTCTTATAACGAATACCAAGTCTTCTTGCTTGAGCATCAGTTAAGTTTGAACAAGATCCAACTTCAAAATATGTTTTTTGTCTTGGACTCCATGCTTCTACATCAACACTCTTATATTTAAGATCAGCAAGATCACCAGAACAACATTCTAAAGTTCTAACTGGTATATCTAAACTTCTAAATAATTCAACTGTATATTTCCACATTTTCTCATACCAATCTTTACTTTCTTCTGGTTTACAAATAACTATCATTTCTTGTTTTTCAAATTGATGAACTCTATATACTCCTCTTTCTTCTATACCATGAGCACCAACTTCTTTTCTAAAACATGGTGAATAACTTGTCATAGTTATTGGAAGATTTTCTTCTTTTAAAAGTTCACCTTTAAATTTAGCAATCATAGAGTGTTCAGAAGTACCAATTAAATATAAATCTTCTCCTTCTATTTTATACATCATTGCTTCTTTTTCTTCAAAAGACATAACACCATTAACCGCATCACTTCTAATCATAAATGGTGGAATACAGTATGTGAATCCTTTGTCAATCATAAAGTCTCTAGCATACGCTAAAACTGCTGAATGAAGACGAGCAATATCTCCCATTAAATAGTAAAAACCATTACCTGATACTCTTGCTGCGGCTTCTTTATCAAGTCCATTAAAACTTTTCATTATATCTGCGTGATATGGTATTTCATATTCTGGAACAAATGGTTCACCAAACTTTTCAAGTTCTACATTTTTAGTATCATTTTCACCAATTGGAACGTCATCCGCAATCATATTAGGAATTTGATACATTATTTCTTTTATATCTTTTTCTTCATCTTTTTTATTGTCTAATCTATCAAATAAGTATTTTATTATTTCCCAGAATATTTTAATTAATAATATAAATGATAATAGTGTAATTAAAGGATGTTTTTTAATCATCTTAAAATCACCAGTCATTATAAAGCTTGTTCCTATAACCATAAAACTAGTAATTAAAAATGATAATAGAAACGTAATTATATTTTTTCTTTTCATAGTAACTACCTCACGTAAGATTATACACTAAAATAATAAAAAATAATAGTTTTAAAAGATGGCTTTGTAAAAAAGTTTGTTATAATAATTAAGGAAGGTGTTTTATATGATATTAAACGTAAGTGGAAGAACTGATATAGTAGCATTTTATTCTAATTGGTTTATGAATAGATTAAAAGAAGGTTATGTTTTAGTTAGAAATCCATATTATAAAACTTTGGTTAGTAAAATATATTTTAAGGATGTAGATGCAATTGTTTTTTGTACGAAAAATCCAATTCCTATATTAGATAAATTAGATGATATTAAGATTCCTTTTATATTTCACGTTACCTTAACACCATATAAAAAAGATATTGAACCAAATGTACCTCCTAAAGGATTAATAATAAATGCAATAAAGAAGTTATCTGAAAAAATAGGAAAAGATAAATTATGGATTAGGTATGACCCGGTATTTATAAATGATTATTATACGGTAGATTATCACATAAAAAGCTTTGATAATATGTGTAAATTATTATCTGGTTATGTAAATAAAATAATCATTTCATTTTTAGATATGTATCAAAACGTAAGATATAATATGCCTTATTTAAGAGCAAAAAAGCTAACGGATGAAGACTATGAAAAAATAGGAACAAACTTTGCTTTGAGCGCTAAAAAGTATAATATGACAGTTCAAACTTGTGCAGAAAAAAGAAATTTAAAAAAATATGGATTTTTAGTTTCAGATTGTGTTACAAAAGAAATAGCTAAAGATTTAACTAAAAAGGATAAATTTAAAAAGTGGACTGCTAGAGGAAAGTGTTCTTGCGTAAGTATGGTAGATATTGGAGAATATAATACGTGCAAACACATGTGTAAGTATTGTTATGCTAATTATGATGAAAAGGCTGTTTTTAAAAACGTGAGGGAGCATAGCGATTTATCTCCTATGTTAACTGGTAACGTTACTAAAAAAGATAGTATAAAAGAAAGAAATAACTAGTGTTATAAATGAAAAAGTAAAATAAATGTATAAATAATAAATATTAATAAATTATTTTAAATGTTAATGATATAATTGATAATAAGGAGTTGATAATTATGAATATAACAATATTAGGAGCGGGAGCTTATGCTTTAGGTCTTGCATTAAGATTTAACAAAAATAAAAATAAAATCATTATATGGTCAGCGGTAAAAGAGGAAATTGACGTTTTAACTAAAACTCATAAAAATGAAAAGGCCTTAAAAGGTGTTACGATGCCTAATAACTTTATCTATACGGAAAATATAGAAAAAGCGATAGATGGAAGTGATATAGTTGTACTTGCGGTTGCAACTAAGTTTTTATCTAGCGTTTGTGATAGAATAAAACCTTACATTAAGGATAAACACATAATAATTGCATCTAAAGGAATAGAGCAAGATACATATATGTTTGCAAGTTCTATCGTAAGAAAGAAATTAAAAACTAAAAAACTTGCAACTATATCAGGACCATCATTTGCTAAAGATATGGCAACTGATGAATTAGTTGGACTTTCACTTGCAACAACGAATAACAAAACAAGGGATATGGTTATTAATGCGTTGTCATCTGATACGTTAAAAATAAGGCCTAATAAGGACTTTTTAGGAACTGAGTTATGTGGGACTTTAAAAAACGTAATTGCACTTGCAGCGGGAATGTTAGATGGTATAAATGCAAGTGAATCTACTAAGGCTATGTTTTTAACAGAAAGCATAAATGATACTAGAAAACTAATTAAAAAACTTGGTGGAAATGAGAAGACTATCATGTCATTCGCTGGTTTCGGAGACATTTTATTAACGTGTACTTCTAAGTCTTCTAGAAATTACACGTTTGGTAAGATGCTAGGTGGTGGAGCATCAAAAAAAGAACTTGACGAATACTTAAGTCAAACAACAGTGGAAGGCGTATATACGTTAGAGTCAATATATGGTTTAATAAAACAAAAAAGAGTTAAAATGCCGTTTATAAATTTTATTTATGACGTTGTATTTGGTTATAGAAAAAAAGAAGATATAATACCATTTTTAAAAGAAAAAGAATAATATTTAATCACTTTAAAATAAGTGATTTTTTTATTTTGTAAGGTTGTGTCGAAAGACTTTTTTTAAATTAAAATAAGTGATTAAATATAATTGCTGGGAGGATTTAAAAGTGCTTAAAGTATTAATGGAATTTAGAAAAGGAGTTTTATTTGTAAGATTATATGGAGCTTTAAATAGTTCTACAATAGATATATTTAAAAAGGACGTTAAGGAGGTGATTATAGCATCCGGAATTATGTACGTAGTATTAAACACTTATAATTTAGAGGAGATAACAAAAGAAGGGGTAAAAGAAATTAAGGCATTAAGGAAGATAATGAAAAAAACTGATGGTGATTTATTCTTATTTGGCGGAGAGGTAAAAGAGTTAAAATCACTAGTTAATCTAGAAAATGAACTAAACGTTTTTGAAAGGGTCGTGATATAAAAAATGCAAGCCTTATGTCAAAGTGTAGAAGACGTAATAGAAGAAAATAGAAACTTAATTTATAGTGTATGTTCTAAATATCAAGGCTATAATGATAAAGAAGACTTGCATCAAGTTGGAGTAATTGGATTAATGAAAGCATATAAAAATTTTGACGAAGCAAGGGATGTTAAATTTTCTACTTATGCATTTCCATACATTGTTGGAGAAGTAAGCTCTTACGTAAGAGAAAATAAGGCTATAAAAGTAAGCCGTGACATGATAAGATTAGGAAGAAAAATAAACGAATACATTGATAAACATATAAAGGTAAGAGGATATGCTCCAACAGTTAGTGACATCGCACTTATGCTAGATGCTCCCGAAGAGAAAATAATAAGTGCACTTGATGCTTGCAGGCAAACAAAAAGCCTAGATGAAGAGATAAATAACGAAGGAAAAACAATAACTCTTCTTGATGTTACACCAAAAAAAGAGACTTTAAGTAAAGATGTGTTACTTGATTTAAAAGAGGCTTTTTCATATTTAAGTGATGAAGAAAAAATGCTTGTCGAAAACAGATACTTTAAAGACTTAACGCAAAGTGAAGTAGCCAAAATAATGGACGTAAATCAAGTTTATGTATCTAGAATGGAAAAAAAAGTTTTAAAAAAGATGAAAAGCAAGATGACATCTTAAATGTCACCTTGTTTTTTAATGTATAAATACTTAATTTTTTTAAATACTAATACTGGTGATACAAATGAATAAAGAAAGGTATAAAGAATTAACTAGTAAAATAGTTCCTGAAGAAAATAAGACTAAAAACGGAATTATTGCGTTTTTAACAGGTGGTTTAATTGGTTTTTTAGGACAGGTAATAGTAACTATTTTGGAAAATAATTTTAATGTAGCACATAAAGATGCTACAACAATAATGATTGTAATATTAATATTTTTAGCGTCACTATCAACCGCAATGGGATTTTTTGACAACTTAGTTTCTAAAGCAAGAGCAGGATTAATTGTTCCGATAACAGGCTTTGCACATGCTATGACATCAAGCATGATTGATTATAAAAAGGAAGGATTAGTAACTGGAATTGGGTCTAACGCATTTAAATTAACAGGTAGCGTAATATTATACGGAGTTTTATCTGCATACGTATTTGGAATTGTTAGATACTTATTTTTTGGAGGTTAACTATGACGATAAAATTTAATAATGTTTATTTAAAAGAAGTATCAGCGGTTGCGGGACTAGATGAAAAAGAAGGAAATTTTGGAAAGCTTTATGACAAAACGTATGATGATTATTATTTAGGAGAAAAAACCTTTGAACAAGCCGAGATAAAAATGATAAATGATTCGGTAAACATTCTTCTTAATAAAGCAAACATGAAGATGGATGATGTAGATGTAATACTAGGAGCAGACTTACTTAATCAAATAACGCCTAATTCCTATGCATCCGTTTTGTTTAACAGACCATTTATGGGCGTTTATAATGCTTGTGCTTCTGTTTGTGAAGAAATAATTATTGCATCAAGTCTTCTTCAAAATAAGAATATTAATAATGTAATTTGTAATACGTCTTGTCATAATATGACCGCAGAAAGACAGTATCGTAATCCGGTTGAGTATGGATGTCCTAAACCTAAAAGATCAACGTTTACCGTAACAGGATGTGCAAGTAACATTTTAAGTAAGGAAAAATCATCTATTAAAGTTACATCGGCATCAATTGGAACCACAACCAACTTAGGTGTAACTGACGTATATGATATGGGTTCTGTTATGGCACCTTCTGCAGCTAGAGTAATATTTGAACACTTAACTGATACAAAAACAAAGGTTAGTGATTATGATCTTATATTAACTGGTGATTTAGGGGTGTATGGTAAAGAAATATTAAGTTTATATATGATAGAAGCCTATGACATAGATTTAAAAGATAAATTAGTTGATGCAGCATCTATTATATATGATAGAAAAAAACAAGAAAAAGTAAATGCAGGTGGTAGTGGACCTGCTTGTCTTCCTTTGGTATTTTATACAGACGTTTTAGGTAAGATGAAAGAAGGAAAACTAAATAGGGTACTAATAGTTGCAACAGGAGCTTTAATGTCTCCTACGATGAATAACCAAAAATTATCTATTCCTTCTATTTCACATTTAGTAGAACTTGAGGTGGTTAAATGATATATTTATATTCGTTTTTATTCTGCGGGGTTGTATGTCTTATAGGACAAATAATTTTAGATAATACTAAACTAACTCCAGGACACATAACTAGCATGTTTGTTGTTATAGGAGCATTCTTAGACTCATTTGGTTTATATGATAAGTTTATAAAATGGTTTGGAGCGGGAAGCCTTGTTCCAATAACAAGTTTTGGTCATTCACTTATTCATGGTGCACTAGATGCCGCACACACCAAGGGAATTTTAGGCCTTTTAGGTGGAATGTTTAGCTTAACATCGGCAGGTATAACAGCAGCAATCGTATTTGGATTTATTTTCAGCCTTATATTTAAAGCAAAAGACTAGTCTTTTGTCTTTTTTTGTGGTATTTTATTAAGTAAGAGGAACTAATTATGAATTATAAGAATTATGATATTAACGCACCAGAATTTGATAGTAAAATTAAATATTATTTTTCACTTTTTTTTATTTCAATAAAATCTTATGAAGTGTTAAGAGATACTTACGGGGAAGATTTAAATCTCTTTAAAAATGAAGCAGAAATAAATTCAGTAAGCAATTACGAAAATATAAGTTTAATATTTGAAAACTTAAAGTGGAATAATAATCAGATTAATTTATCAGATAAAACAATACTAAATTTATTTAATGATGATGAGATAAAAAATTATTTTGAGTCGTATTCTAGGGTGGCACAAGATTTTAGTATTGATGATCCAGAAAAACTGGAAGAATTTTATTTATATATGATGTTATCTAAAGTAAAAGAAAAAAAGTGCTTAGAGTTTGGAACGATTTATGATCTATTTGATACTTTTTCTTTAGAGGAAATATTAAATGCGGTAGCAAACTTAGATTATAGTTTAAAAGATACTTTTATTAATCTATTTGGAATTAAGGGAGATAAAACATTTGAGATAAACTCTGATAATAAAGTGCAAAATGAAATATTAATAAAACTTTATAGTTATATGCTTTTAAAAAGAGAAGAAGCAGATATTTTATCTATTATAAGAAACATAATTTCAAAGGATTCTTATGAATATAATTTCTATGATTATATTAGATATATGTGTAAGGATAAATCTTTAAGCAATGAATTTATTTATAAAATGTTAACTAAGATGGACTATAACTCAATAAAACAAATAAAAGAAGTTTTTGGAGAAAACTTAAACGAAAAGAAAAAGCCTTCTAAAGATAAGGCGTTTAAAAATGCTGTTCAAAACTTAACCGTTATTATTAAGGTAAATAAGGCGTATGAAAAAAGAATGCAAAAGAGTGTGGTTCATAAAAAAAAGGTTGGGGTAGATAAGGAAAAAAAAGAAGAAAATAAAAAAACCAAAAAAGAAGAACCTAAAGCTGCAAAAATAAAAGAACCTAAAAAAGAAATAAAAAAAGAAGCAGAAAAACCAAAAAAGAAAGAGATAATAGTTGAAATAAAACAAGATTCTTTAAACAAAAAAACACTTGATAAAAAGATAGAAAAACCAAAGAAAAAGGAAAAAGAGGAAAAACCAAAAGAAAAACAAAAACAAACCAAGTTAGATAAATTTTTAAGTGATAATGAAATTAGTAAACAAGACTTCTTAAAGGCTACTAGCTTACTTGGCCCACTAAGCAAAAGTGTTATAGTTTTATATTATGGATTAAAAGCAAAACCTGTTTCTATAAGCAAGATTATGGTTAAACTAAAAATGGAAGAACAAGAGGTATTAAAGTTAATAGAAGAGGCAGAAAATAAAATAGTTAACTTGATAAAAAGTGGCAAAATAAAAGAACAAAAAGAAGAGGAATTATCTTCTAATAGGCTTATGTCTTACGCAAAAGAAAACAATGTAAAAATAACTAATGTTATAAAAGATATGACTGTTCTTTCTTCATATGAAAAAATTGCACTTACTTTATCTTTAAACGAGAAAATAACTAATAAAAAAATAGCATCAGCTCTAAATATGAATGAAAAAGAAGTAATTGGTATAATAGATACTGCAACTGATAAAGTAATTGATGAATTATCAAAAACAAATGAAAAAGAAGATGCTTTAAAAGAAATAATTAAAGAAGAAAAAGAGCCTTTAGAAAAACAAGAAGAGCCTAAAAAAGAGAATAAAAAAGAAGAAAAGAAAAAAGAAGAAAAAAAATATGTTAAAACAAGTTTAAATGAAGTTTTATTAAAAAATAAGATATCAAGAGCAGATTTTATAAAGAAATTAAATAATCTTAATATGAATGATAGAAGAATGGTTAGAGATTATTTTGGACTTGGTTTGTTTTCACTTTCGATAGAAGAAATGTCAAAAAGATATGGTATAAAGGTGGAAGACGTAAATAAAACAATTAATGGCATAGTAGGAAGTATGCTAAAGAAAAAAGATGAAAAGGTTAAAAAAGATGATAAAAAGGAAAAAGAACAGTCTAAGTTAGATAAATTTTTAACGGTAAATAAGATAACTAAAGAACAATTTATGAGTGCTTTATCAGGATTATCTTTGGAAGAAAAAAGCATTGTTTCAATGTATTTTGGTATTGGTCAAAAAGAAAAGAGTTTGGCTGAAATAGCAATTTTAACAAAGACTAACCCCATAAAGGTAAAGATGAATTTACAAGATATATTAAAAAATATAAATAAAACAGTAAAGAAAAAAGATGATAAAAAGCCAGTAGATAATTTAGAACAACTATATGATAATGCTAGGTTAAAATTATCTTCTATGTCAAAACTTTTGTTAACTAATGCAGCATTTATGATGTATTTAAGTACTAATCCTATTATGCAAAATATGCTTTATACTATTACTAATTTTAATTATGATTTAGATATGGCATCAAAAATGCTTGGTATGACAAAAGAAGGAGTAGTAAGCAGTTTAAACACATTATCTACCGTTTGTTATGGCTATATGACTGATATGAAACAAAATAAGTCATCTGGCTTTACTGATGATTCTGAAAAAGAAAGAGAAATAGGAAGAAGATATTAACTTCTTCTTTTTTTTAACCATAAATTTGACTTTTTCAAAAAAATGTATATAATAATTGCACAAAGAAAAGGGGAATTTGGTATGTCTAAGAATAAGGAGAGCTATTTTAGCGCGGAGAAAGTAGATTCTAGTTATATAAAGAAGAATGGTAAAAGAAATGTATCGCCACTAAAAAAAATAATTTCTTTTGCTTTAGCACTTTCTCTTATTAGTTCGTCAGGAGTAGCAATTAGTAAGTTATATAAAGAAAAACATAATGATTTTGATATAAGTGGCATAACTTTTGGTACGGTAGATAATACATTAAATGATGATGCTTATTATGAAGAATTATATAAAAATTATAGAGAATCATTAGGTGGAGATGAGTTTGTAGATGAACTTAATGATGTTTATGAAGATGCTATTAAATATATTTCTAAGTTGTATGATAAGTTAGGATTAGAAAACTCAGTACAATGTTACTATTTATTTAATTACTTAGATGATAAAGGATACTTATCATTAGATAATAATAAATCAAGTAGATATATAAACGAAAATAAAGATTCTTATTATTTAGATTTATATAAAGATAATTTAATAGCAGGGGATATGTTATTTAAAAAATCTCTTTGTAGACATGAGGCACCTTTTTTTGAAGATTCACTTAATAATTATGGTATAAAAGCTTATACATTATCTTGTTTTATGGGAGAAACTGGAAAGAAATATGACATTAAAAATCCAAATCATTCTGTAGTTGTTTCAGAAGATTTAGGAACAATGGTTTTTGATACATTAAATGATAATATTTATGATAAGACATCTACTACTTATGTTGACTCGGATCCTTATATTTATTTTTCCTATAATTCAAATGATTTTTTATACATGATGCCAGATTGCTCTTCAAATAAAAAAACAAATATAATATGTGAAAAACTAACTGAACAAGAAATTGATGCCGCAAAAAAAATAATGAAAAAAGATAAAGAATGTGTTGATAATGATTATCTTAAAGAACAAAGAGAAATAGTTCAAAGCAAAATAAAAGCTCATTTTAGTGATATAGAAGAGTTTAAAGATGAATACGAATTAAATGTAAAAGAAAAATTACCACAAATAAAAAGATAAAATGAAATAGGTCATTTTATCTTTTTTATGCTACTTTTAAAATCATCGTTAACGTTATAGTTTGTCAGCATAGAGTATATTAAACTTGCTTTTTTATCAATCGAAAATAAATCATCGTATTCCTTTTTATACTTTGTTATAATAGGAATATTTATTTTGTTTTTTACATCTTTTAGTATTTTATTGCCACAAGAACTTATCCCAAGAACTCTTATGTAATTTAACCTTAGATTATTATCTTCTTTTTTAATTTTACAAACTATATGAAGAAGCATTCTTTGAATTTTATTATATGAGTATCTTTTTGATTTGACGTTTAAAATTAATTCATTTAAATTATTAGAGCTATTTATTACTTTTTTAAGTTTATTTTCTATTCCTTCATCAACGTCTAAGTAATCACTTAAATTATCACTACTTATAATCTGATATTTAATTAAATCAAAATATTTATCATAATTAATATCATTAATAAAACTTATGGAATTTCTTGGCATAGTATTTTTAATTTTATTAATATTTTTAATATTACGTCTTATTGATGTAGCACTAGTAATTTCTTTATTTATATCTTCCTCGTGATAATCATTTGTTCTTTTAATACTTATAGGTTTTATTTTACTATTTAAAAGTTTTATGCATCTTACGTATTCAAGCGCTAAAACGTCATTTGGTTTATCTATTAACTTGCCAGTTAAATCCTTTAAGGCAAGTGAGCAGGAAAGGGGATAATTATTTCCATTATCAACGTATTTTTTGACTAGTGATTCATAATCTTTATTTTCATAAGTTGTGTTAACTAAGTCTTCAAGTGTTTTAACATCATTTAATTCAGAACCAAAAACTAAATAATCACAATCTAATTTGTCTAATATTTCAACAGCACCTTTAGCATAAAAACTTGCTGACTGTGTTGCAAAAAGAAATGGAAGTTCAACAACTAAGTCATAACCATAATTAAGTGCAATTTTAGTTTTATCCCATTTATTTATTACGGATATTTCACCTCGCTGTGTAAAGTTTCCTATTAAAACTAGTATAAGAAAACTATCAGGAAACATTTCTTTTACCTTATTCAAATGATACAAATGTCCATTATGAAATGGATTGTATTCAGCAATAACACCAACTTTTTTCAAGCAAATCACATCCTTTAGGCATATTATAGCAGCTTATGTTTTATTTTTCCACTTTTTTTGGTGCTTGACACCCAGTAGGGGGTATATGGTATTATAAACAAGGAAGATAATAGTAGTAAAAGGAGAATAACAAAATGGAAAAAGAAAGAAGTGTAAAGCTTTTAATAATTTCAATTTTATTTATGTTAATTGCAGGTTTAACAGTTGCGTTTGCAGCCCTATCAACTACGCTAAATATAAATGGTACGGCATACCTTGATGCAGCAAAATGGGGGATTAGATTTGAAAACTTATCTAGTCCAACAAAAATAGGTAGTGCAACAACTACTGGAACAGCAAAAATAGAAGAGTCAAAAGCAGCAGAAATAACAGGGATAAACGTTAGTTTATCAATACCTGGAGATAAAATAGTATATACAGTAGACTTAGTGAATAAAGGAACAATAAATGCTAAAATAGATAATATAGAAAAAACTGTATTAACACAAGAACAACAAAGATATTTAACATTTAAAGTAACAGATAAAAATGGATATGAAATAAAACAAGGTGATATATTATCAGCAGGTGAAACAAAAAGCTTAACAATAACAATAGAATTTATAAAAGATTTAACAAAAGAAGATTTACCTAAACAAACAAGCACAATATCATTATCATATAAGTTGAATTTTGTGCAAACAGATGAAAAAGCTACTAGTGGAAGTCAAGGCGGCAATGAAAAAACATACGCAGTAGGAGATGAATTCTGCTTAGAAAATGAATGCTTTAATGTAATAAAAGATAATGGCACAACAGTAGATGCTTTTGCAAAACAAAACGTTAATACTGAATCAAATAGGCAAGATACAAATGCTAATAATTTAGCTTTTGCAGAAAGGACAAATGGAAATTATTATGGATACTGGACAGATTCAAGTGGTAAATTATTAAGTAAATATGGAACAAGTTATCCTGCAAATGTTTTTGATAGTAACTCGAATCTTTATGAGCCAGTACAAAATTATAAAACATATTTAAAAAATACATTAGGAAAAACAAGTGTAGATGCAAGATTAATAACTTATGATGAGTTAATTAGTTTAGGATGTAGTGGTGCTTCCTGTAAATCTGCACCATCATGGGCATATAGTACTTTTTATTGGACTGCGTCCGCGAATAGCAATAGCAGCGTTTGGCTTGTGTACTCGATTGGTGGTTTTGGCCGCGGCGGCTTTGATGATTCTGGTATCTGTGGTTTTCGCCCAGTTATAACAATTTCTAAATCAGAATTATAAAAAATATGCAAGTCTAAAAAGACTTGCTTTTTCTTGTCATTTAACTTTACACTACGTATATAATTTTATTTACTGGGAATATTTTTAATGATAATATTTTAATAGAGAATAATATATGGAGTGAGAAATATGAAGAAGGAAATAGTAGAGTATTTAGGTTTTGAAGATAATAGTAAAAATCCTGTTGGTAGACCAAAACTTGCTGATAAAAAAACTAAGAAAAAATCTTTAATAATTGCAAGTATATCTTTTACTTTTGTTATTTTACTATTAATTTTTGGATATGGAACTTTATTCGGATTTAGAAAATTAAATTTAAAGGGTTCGGTTGTACAAAATAATACAAATAAAAATGTTTTAGTAGAAGAAATAAGCCCACTTGTTAAAGATATCACAATAAAAACTGGAACAGCTAGAAAAGTGTATTTAACGGTGTTACCTGCAAATGCTTATAATAAAGATATTTCTTATACTTCATCTGATGAAAAAGTAGCACAGGTAGACTCTTCTGGAAAAGTAACAGCTCTAAAAGAAGGTAATGCAATTATAACAGCAACTACTAAAGATGGTAGTAATTTAAGTACTTTCTTTAACGTTAAAGTAATAAAGAATGCTGAAGGCAAGTGTTCGTTTACATCACTTTCTAAAACAAGTTACGGTATATCTTATAACATAGGATGTAATAATGCTAAAATAAAAGAAATACAGTATAAAGTTGGAGAAGAAAACTATGAAAAACTACTTACTAAAAAAAGTAGTGATGAGATTAAGTTTTCAAATGAACAAATAAAAAAAGGAATAACTTTTAAGGTTGTTTACTATGCTAATAATAGTAAAGTATCTAAATATTCTACTAAAACATATAAAACTTCTACTATCAAAAAAACTGAACCTATAGGAAGTTGCACACTTAATTTAAAAGATGTTAAAGCAAATCAAGCTAAATATGACATAACTTGTAGCAATGCAAGTGTTACAAACATAGCTTACAAGATAGGAAATGGAAGTTATATAGGACTTGATTCTAGTAGTTTAGCAGATACCGTTTTGTTTGAAGAAAGTGATGTAACAAGAGTAATTTACTTCAACGTAGAGTATAAAATAGATGGTACTAATAGACTAAAGACAATAACTAAAAGTACTATAATTGAAAAAGGAATAGTATCAACAACTAGTAGTGAGGAGGATAATTAAAATGGCAAAAAAAGAAGAAAAGAATAAGGTAGGAAGACCAAGATTAGCAGATTCAAAAACTAAGAAGGAATCAATATTTGTTGGATTATTTGTACTTGTTGTAATAGCAATAGTAGGTGTAATTGGCTATAACATAATAATGATGGATTTTAATCCAAAATATAGTGTTGGAACTGTTTATAATGATCATATTAGATCTTGTGTTGTTAAAAATAAAAAAATCGATTGTGGACCTTTGGTTACTAATATGAAATATAAACTAGATGATAATAGTTATGTTGAACTTACAAAAGAAGATGAAAGTATAAAAGTAGACGTAAAAAATTATAAAAGTATTGATGTATGTTATAAGACTAAAGATACTGATTATAAATGTTTAAAGTAAGAGCTTAAGGCTCTTTTTTGTATATTACATTATTTTTTGTTAACCATATAAATAGGTGAAACTTATGATAAAAGATATAATAAATACTAATTGGAATGAAATAATGTTAGTATCAGAAAGAGCTATTGTCTCTTTAGTATTTTTGTTTTTTATGACCAAACTTATTGGTAAGAAACAGGTCTCAGAACTTAGTTTATTTGATTACGTAATAAGTATTTCTATTGGTAATTTTGCGGCGGAAATGACGACTAGTACAGACACGCAAGTGTTAAATGGGCTTTTTGGCGTGTTAATATTTGGCTTTGTTGCGGTATTGGTTTCTATTCTTACCATGAAAAGTATAATTCTTAGAAGACTTTTTATGGGAAGTCCAACGATACTAATGGAAAATGGTAGATTTGTATATAAAAATTTAAAAAGAGTAAAAATGGATATTAATGACTTTTTAGAAACCGCTAGAATAGCTGGATATTTTGATATAAGCAAAATAAAGTATGCGCTTATGGAAGCTAACGGAAAAATAAGTTTTATGTTAAAGGAAGAAAATAATCCTGTAACTATTAAAGACATGAATTTAAAGACTTCTAAAGAAGGCTTGGTAGCAAACGTTATAATTGATGGCAAGATAATGAAAAAGAATTTATCTAACATAAATAAAGATAGAGCATGGCTATTAAAACAGTTAAAGGTATCTGGTAAAAATATTAAAGACATATTACTTGCAACGGTAGATGTAAATGAAAAGCTAGTAATTTATGAAAAGAGGAATAGCGTAATAAAAAATGTGCTAGAATAATCTTTCTAAATTTGGTAAATTATGTTATCATTTTTATGGTGATGATATGAAAGATAAACTTTTAAAATTTATAAATAGTAATAAATGGACCATTTTAACGGGTCTTATTTCACTTGTTTGTGTATCAATTATATACACGGTAAATAAGATAGCACCATTTGGTAATAACTCGATGCTAGACGTTGATTTTTATCATCAATATGGCCCTTTATTAAACGAGTTATATGACAGGGTAAAAGAGGGAAGTTCTCTTTTATATTCTTTTAATACGGCAGGAGGTCTTCCTTTTTACAGGAACTTTTTAAATTATTTATCAAGTCCGTTTAACATTATTTTATTTTTATTTAAAAGAGAAAATATAGTTATGGCGTTTTCCATAATAATAGGTTTAAAGGCTGTTTTTGCATCAGTTTCTATGAGTTACTACCTTAAAAAAACATTTAAAAAAGATGGCTTATTAACTTGTTTATTCGGCGTTTTATATGCTTTTTCAGGATATTTTTGTGCGTATTACTGGAATATAATGTGGCTTGATGGAATGGTGTTTTTACCGCTTATAATGCTTGGTATAAACAAAATAATAGATGAAGATAATCCGGTAGTTTACATAGTATTTCTTGCTATTATGCTTTTTGCTAATTACTTTATATCTTATATGATATGTGTATTTAGTGTTATTTATTTTATAGGCTTATTTATATATAGAGGGAACTTTAAAATAAAAAACATATTAAAAAAGATTTTAATGTTTGCGCTATCATCCGCTTTAGCAGCGGGATTAGTTTCGTTTATGCTAATTCCACTAGCGCACTCACTTTCATCTATTTCTGCAACTGGTGATACTTTTCCAGAACTTTCTTCTTCGTTTAAAATATCAGACTTTATATTTAATCATTTTACTGGTGTTAATAGAACCGTTTTTGCAAGTGATACGCTGCCACTTCCAAACGTATATCCAGGAATGCTTACGTTAGTTTTAATACTACTTATATTCATGAATAAAAAGATTAATTTAAAATTTAAGATAATGTCTTTACTAATAATTCTTTTCTTTTTCTTTTCGTTTAACGTAACAACATTGGACTTTATATGGCATGCTTTTCACGTTCCAAATGACCTTCCTTATAGGTATTCATTCATTTATGTATTTGTTTTAATTACACTTGGATATTATTCTATTTTAAGAATAAAAGATATAAATATATTTATACTTAGTATCTCATTTGGAATAATATTTATATTGGTTTTAACATCAAATAAACTTGGTTTTAAAAACATAAATGATACAAAAACAATAATCTGTCTTATTCTTCTTGTTTTGTATTATTTAATAATTATCTTATTTAAAATAAAGAGTAATAAAAAGTTAATATACTCTATATTTACAATAACAGTTATGTTTGAGGTAATATATGGTATATGTATAAACTGGGATATTAATCATGATATTAAAAACTTTATGAGTGATAAAAAGCCATATCAAAGCTTAATTAGTAAAATAAAAAAGGATGATAACGACTTATATAGAATAGAGAAAACAGATTATTTAACGCTTAATGATGGCGCTTGGTATAATTATAGTGGTATATCAACATTTACTTCAATGGCTTATGAAAGTACTGCTAAAGCTCAAAGAAATTTAGGACTTGCAGGAAATAACATCAATAGCTATTATTATAAGGATTATAATACGCCAGTTTATAATACCATGTTTAATATAAAATATTTATTGGGAGATTATATAGAAAATGAATATTACGTTCCTATTTACTCTAATGATTCTTACAATGCTATAGGTTATAACTATTCATCACAAGTAGCGTATGCAGTAAGTAATGATATAAAAAGTCTTGATTTAATTTCATATGATCCATTTTTTAATCAAAGTAATTTTGTATCTAGTGCGTATGGTGTAAAAGATATTTTTGAAAAAATTAAAGTAGATAGCGTATCGGGTGGCAAGGTTTATAACTTACCTGGATCATATGCAAATGGTGAATATAATTATAAATTAGATGGTGGATCAAAAGAACTTACCGTAACACTTGATAATGCAAAAAAAGATAATATTTATTTATATGTTGGTGGAAGTAATATGACCAGTTTTACCGTAAATGATAAGTATCACTCAATAACTTCTGATGAATACTACGTTTTAGACTTAGGTAATTTAATGGATGATAAGGTAAATGTTAGAATGACTTTTGACAAGGAAGATGATGGTTTTATATACTTTTATGCATACTATTTAAATAAAGATTCATTTGAAAAATTCTATAGTAAAATAAAGGATGACATGCTTACGGTAACAAGCTATAACGATACAAAAATAAATGGAACAATAACTGTAAGTGAAGATAAAACATTATTTACAACTATTTCTTATGATGATGGATGGAGTATTTATGTAGATGGTAAAAAAGTAAAAACTTATAAGACTTTAACAGCGTTTTTATCTTGTGATATAAAGCGTGGGACTCATGATATTAAGATGATTTATTATCCAAAGAAAATGAAGGAAGGCCTTATTGTATCTATGATTTCCTTAGTAATATTTATTATGTATAACATTTTGCTTAAAAAAGGTAAAAATAAAAATATGAGAAAAGATGAATTTATTGTTTAAATTTATCTTTTTTTGTGATAGAATGTTAATAGTTATAATATGAAAGAGTAAATAACTTATAGCTTTCATATTAAAAGGGGTTTAAGAATAGGAGGTTAGTTGTGATAGGTACAATTGAGAAAATAAAAAATAGTGTTTTGCTAAAATGTAGTACGCTAAACGATGAAATTATCTCTAAGACCTTGGTAGACGTAATAAATACCAGAATATATCGTTTTTCTGAGGAAATGGTAAGTTTGGTAGGAGGCGCCTTAGAGGAAGACGCTTTGCGAGATAAAACTGCTGAAATAATTAAAACACCAATAATAAAGAAGATAAAAAGAAAGTTGTTCATTGATTCATTAGCACTTCAAATAACAAATGATGCTTTTATAGAAGATTATGCAAACAAAAAGATAAAAATGGATAAACTTAAGAAAACATATATTAAAGAATTAGAAAATAATAAAAGTTCTAATCAACTTAACATGACGGAGGATTTGAATTTATCTGAAATTATGAATGATTTAAGAATATATGTAGATAAAGAAATAATTCCTAAAATAGAAGAAAATAAGTTTATGTCGGATGCTGCTAAAAAGTTAGTAAGTGATCTTAAAGATAACTTAGAAAAAGACTTAAAACAAATGATTAGTGATGCCGATAATAATTATTTAAATATTTTAGTAATTGAATTAGAAAAAGAAATAAAAGAAGAATCTAATTACGAAGAAATAGAAGAATATAAAGGGGAAGATAATATGTTTGAAAACGTAAGTAATATAGAAGAAGTAAATAATAATGTTAACATTCAAGATAATTCATCTAAGTTTGAAAAGTATGATGATATGACTTTATTTAATAAAATGATATTAAGCTTAAATACAGCTGAAGAAAAGTTATCTAGAAAAGAAAGTAAGTTAGAAAAAAATAAAGAAGAAGTTGAAAGAAGACTATCTGATACAAATAAAAACATAGAAGCTAATATAGAAAGAGAAAATAAATTATCTCAAAGAAAGCTAGAATTAAATAATAGAGAAGTAGAACTTAATTCTAAATTATCAGAAGCAGAAGTTATTTTCCTTAATATGAAACCATTAATTAAGGGTTTAAACAAAATTAAGGATGCAAATGATATGGGAGGTAATGAAAATGAGTAAGTTATTAAATAGCGTATTAGATAGGGTAAGTGAAAATAATAATGAATATAGATCTATTTTAAGAGCATTAAATAGTACTATAGATGAAGTTACAACGTCTTTAGTAGGAGATGTTGTAACGCTATCTTCTTATACTGCTGATTTTTCAAATACTTTATCAGAGTCAAAGGAAAAGTTAGTTAATCCTATATCAAGAATAATAGAATCTTATGTTATTAAGGATTTAAGAAGTGTTGAAACGGTTAATGAACAATTTGTTGAAAAGATAAATGATAAATTAGAAAATGCTGATATTAAGTCAAAGGAAGAAAAAGATTCGTTTGCAAATAGTTTAAATAATCTTTTAAATGATAAGTATTTAGAAATAGTTAAAATTAAAAGAATAGATTTCTTTAATCCAGCAGGTGTTAATGAAAATATAGAAGAAGCTATTGATAATTTTGTTAACTACTTAAACGGAGTTGCAACATTTAATCAAGAAAGTTTAAATACTTTAATAAATGATTATAAATCAAAAATATACAGGCAAGTTAAGAGTGCTTTAGAAAAAATAAGTAATTTATACTTAAATAACTTTGTAAGTGAAGTATCTTCATCTTTAAATGCTGCAATTGATTATGATAATGATAGTGTAAAAGAAGAAGTTAAAGATGATTTTAAACCATTTATTCCAGATATAAATCCTATTCCAGAGGCAGTAGTTCCGGAAGCTCCTGTTATTCCAGAAATACCAGAGGTTCCAGTTATGCCTGAAGTTAAAGAACAAAGCGATAATATACCTGAAATAAATACCAAAGATGAAGAAAAGAAAGATGATAATTTTTCACTTGACATTCCAACCATTCCTGAAGTTACTGATGTTAAGCCCGTAACTCCTGTAGAAATAAAAGAAGAACCATCTAAACGTCCTTACGATGTTGAGGAAATTCTAAAAATAGCAAAATCTCCAATTGTTTCTATGCCGGAGATGAAAAAAGAAGAGCCTATTTCTACTAAAGATGAATATGTTCCAGTATCTCCAATTACTGAAGAAAAAGAAACTGAAACTATGGAATCTGAATTTAACGAAAAAGAAATAGTTGAAGAGATGATAAGAAGATTAACTAATAGATTAAATGACATAAATGAACGTACTTCTAAATATGAATCTGAAAAGGAAAAATTAGAAGAAGATGAATCGTTTGTTAACGATTTAATTAAAAGTTCTAATGATAAAAAAGAAGAACTTGATAAGTTTGAATCTGAATTAGATGCTAAAGAAAAAGAATTAGATGAAAGACAAAAAGAATTAGATAAGAAAATAAACGATGTTATGCCTTTTGCAAACGCAGTATTAAAAACAGAAGAATAAGAATCCATGTGGGTTCTTTTTTCTTTACTTTTATGTTTCTACAATATGACAAAAATTCTTGACGGGGGGGGGTATATGATATTATTAACACGTAATAATAAAAATAGAAGGAGAATAAAATGGAAAAG
>OGUM01001174.1_pt1 | contig 20040 bp, 18 predicted proteins | sample 1553631 | NCBI WGS metagenome assembly OGUM01 (sample SAMEA2580228, study PRJEB22360) | human gut metagenome | biome: human gut; feature: human-associated habitat; material: faeces | place: Denmark | collected 2008/2010 | reverse complement strand
AATTTTGGATGACAAAAAATTAACATTCATTATATGTTGAAAATCGACTAAAATGCGCAAAAACGCGATAAGGTTACAGTAAGGTGATTATCTTCTAGATATGTAAAGATAAACTATTAAGAATAGAGGTAAAAAAGAAGGACAGATGTAGAATCCGGATAGGAGTTAAAGAAGTTAAAGTAGTTATAGGAGTTAGAGTCAATAGCAAACGCAGTGCTTGCGAAAAGATCCAACAAAGCGATTGGATTTTTCACTCTTCACTCTTAACTCTTCACTTCCGTCAGGCGTTTTTCACTTTTAACTTTTCATTTTTAACTCACGCAGTGCTAGGTTTACCACCTACTTTATAAACTTTTTATATTATATACGCGCAAAAAAATAAAATGAATATATATAGATGCCGATAATTTATTTTATCGCATATATATAAAAAGTTTTGAAAACAGCTTACCACCCTATCACTCTTACAGTGCCCCGGAAGGCTGAAAATGGCATAAGAAACAAACGTAACATGCATATATACAGCGACTTGCATCTGTGCGGTTGTCCTTTGACAGAGCACTGCAGGCTTTAATCACTACCTGTAGCAAAAAACGCGAAAAAGGCCAAATCTTTTTTGAAATAAAAAAATAAAACCGAAAAATAAAATGTAAATATTTATTTTCAAAATCTTTTTCAAAACCGAAAAAGATTTTCTGATATAGAACAATAAATATTACATAAAGAACAGAATATATACAACCTTACGACAAGGTGATTATGCTCTTGATATGTAAAGATAAATTACTAAGAATAGAGATAAAAAAGAAGGACAGATGCAGAACGAGTTAGCCAATTCAATAGCTAAGTTAGTTTGAAATTATAAATTAGTGAAGTAGAAATGAAATTCGTAGAAAAAGTAAAAAAATACATAACACGACGTAAATTTCTAAAGGCAATATTCATTTTATTAATACTTGAATATCTTGGAAAAGCCGTGATATATTTAATAATGAAACTATAAAAAAAATGCAAATATAATCAATAAAATAGTCTTAAAAACTCATTGAGTTATAAAATTATCTCACTGATTTTGAATTTAAAACTAAATGAATTTTATGTGACAAGAATATAGCACGATAATGAATCAAGCAACAATAATTCCTAGTAAATTTCAATACAGAAAGTTATAAACGCTATAAAGGAATTATTATAACAAATGAACTTACACTTGATACCAGAAAAGATATATATAATAATATATATTATTCGTAGAAATATATGTATTTGTAAAATTAAAATAATAAAATTATGTGCAATATTACAAAAGAACTTATTGAAAAAGTTTGGGAAAAAGGACGCAGTATAACTGGTTATGATGACAATGTAATTCGTCAAGATGCTTGTGGAGCTTGGATGCGTTTTGATAAGTATGGTGATAGGACCAATGTTTTTGGTTGGGAAATAGACCATATATATCCAAAATCAAAACTACGTGAACGGAATGTACCTGATGACGAAATTGATTGTATTGATAATTTACGTCCATTAAATTGGATTAATAATGATTCCAAAGGAAGTGATTATCCTGTATATCACGCTCGTACTAAAGCGTCTGAAGATAAAAATATAAAATGTGACAATGAGTATACAGTAAACGAAAATACACAGAATCGCATAGAACGACTATTTGGGAAATATTTAAATCTATGAATAATATTGAAACTATTACGCAGCTTTTCGCTGCTATATATATAACACTAGCTGTTGATATTCAATTTTTTCAACGATTTTGGTCACAAACATACTATAATACTGTTACAAAAATAATATGCCAATATAAATTCAACAGCAGTACAAGAATTGAGAAAGACCTAATGTCATATATTAAGAATCAAGCTATTCTTTTGGAGAGATTATCTCGTAAACGTGGAATTTTGATGTTTTGTTTCTGCTTTATTATATTGGTTTATGCTTCTTTTGAAAATTCTAATTATTGTAATTATACACATGGCTATATACGATTAATACCTTTTTCTTTTTTTACACTTATTGTTGCCTTATTTAACAACACGCTATTAAAATCGTTTAAGCGTTCATTAATTGTAATTATAATTTTGTTATGCATATTATTAATTCCCTATCAAACAAAATTAGATTCCATTATCATAGAAAATTTAAATATTGAATTAGCTAAAATATTTGTTATTTGTACTTTAGTCCTTCCAATATTATGGCAACTCGTTTCTAATTGGTTATATTCTTCTATCTATAAAAAATACTTAATACAGTTATTAAATAAAGAAGCGGATGATTACAAAAACACAATAATAGCTAAACGTGAAAAGAACAAAAATAAATTACCTGCTTCCTATACGAGTGTTTTAGCTTCATTTTCAATTACTGGTGAAACCGATACCGACATACAAATAACGGAGATTAACAATGTTCTCTGTCAAAGATTAAAAGAAGCTTGTAAATATCCAAAATATCATAAACTCTTAAAATTTATCACTAAAAATAGTGAAGAAGTTAAGCCCATTAATAATAATCTGAGAGATGTCCATTTGAACTATAATGAACATGTTAATAATAGCATATCACCCAATACAAAAAATTGGGTTACACAAGAAAGCAAGAATAACATTAAAAATAAAAAAAATAATATTAACAAGCAAAAAAGAATATTTGCAAAGAAAAAAATTGAACTGATAAAAAATGATAAAATAGATACCTCCCCAAAGTAGTTCTATAAAGAAAAATAATATTGAATTCCAAAATGCCATCAAGCATAATAGCTACTTTTTAAAGAAAGAATATATGGCTTTACAATTTATCTTAATACTCAACTTTAAATAAGTAAGTTTTAATTTTTGTATAAAATTTCGATATAGTAAAAATATATTTTATTTGAATGAAAAATTTAAGATACTTATTTATTGATTTTATACTAATATAGTCTAATCACATTCACTACTCAGCAAGAATGTGATTAACAGGGCGTCATATATCTTTCGTATGTTAAATATTTTAATATCGTAATAATTATCATTTAATCATTATTTGTTATGAATGACACAAAAGAATTATCACTTCAGATACATTACTATTTAAAGAAAGACAAAATTCATAATGTTAACGCCTTTCTTCATAATAGATATGAATCATACCTGCTTCATGAGATACAGGAAATATCAAAAATTGCAGGCTATGAAGATTTTGAAGTAAAACTCTATCCAAGCCAAGAAGGTGGTTTGATTGATAACCTAAAGATAATTCTTGGAAATAATATAGTTTCTTCATTATTCACTACATTATTGGATGCTTTTCTAAGTCACAAATATGCTCCGGCTGTTAGCAAAAACGAGGATAGCAAAAATCTTATCGAAGCAGCTACAGCCCTAAAGAATGGCAACTTCACAAAAGAAGAGGCAGAAATATTGACAGAAGACAATGACAAATTAGCAAGATTTGCCAGTTGTTATTATAAAAATGTACAAAAAGATGACTCTATCACAAAAATAAAAACGACATTGACTGATAGCAGCACACAAAGGCAACTTGTAAATAACGTTATTGAAAGAAAAGACTTCGATTCACATATTATTTCTAATAATGATAAAGTAACAGATAAAATACTTTCAACAACTATAATCGTCATTTCTCCTGTACTTGTTAATATAAAATCCGTAAAATGGAAAGGTAAATACAACGGGGAGAATATCACATTCACGATAAAAGATGATGACTTTATAACACAGGTTATGAATCGTGAGGTAAAATTTGACGCAGGAACGACATTAACGTGCGATTTAATTATCGATCAAAAAATTACAACTTTTAGAAACAGAAAGAAAATAAAATGCACTTACACTGTTTCTAAGGTTCATTCATGGGCTGACGGTAGTCATCTTCAAATAGGTAATAAAAAATACGAAAACATAAAAAAATAAGATGGCTCTATCTGAAAGCCTCATAGTTCACTGAGTTTTATACATAAAACCATTTAAAAAGATAACAATATCAATAAAAATAATTATAGATATGAAAGATTTTAATAGCTTACAGATTGCTGTGGCCGGAACAGGCTACGTAGGACTTAGTATCGCAACACTTTTAAGCCAGCACCATAAAGTAACTGCAGTTGACGTAATACCTGAAAAGGTTGAGAAAATAAACAACAAGATAAGTCCTATACAGGATGACTATATAGAAAAATATCTCGCAGAAAAAGAACTTAACCTGACTGCAACGCTTGACGGTGCAGCTGCATATAAGGAAGCCGACTATGTGGTTATAGCAGCTCCGACAAACTATGACCCTGTGAAGAATTATTTCGACACAAGTCATGTAGAAGAGGTTATCGACCTTGTGCTGGATGTCAATCCTGATGCCACGATGGTGATAAAGAGCACCATACCCGTAGGCTATTGCAGAAGCCTTTATGTTAAGTATGCCGAACGTTTCAAGAACGACGCAAAGCTGCAAGGCAAGAAGTTCAATTTGCTGTTCTCGCCGGAGTTTCTGAGAGAGAGCAAGGCACTGTATGACAATCTTTATCCCAGCCGTATAATCGTAGGATATCCTAAGCATATTGCAGGACGTGATGACGAGAACGAAGCTATAAAGGCCATTGCCGGAGATAATCTGGAAGAGAAGGCCAGGACATTTGCCGAACTGCTGCAACAGGGTGCCATAAAGGAGAACATCGACACACTGTTTATGGGGCTCAAAGAGGCTGAGGCTGTAAAACTTTTTGCCAACACATATCTGGCTCTGCGTGTAAGCTATTTCAACGAACTTGACACATACGCAGAAGTGAAAGGACTTGACACTCAGGCCATCATTCAGGGAATATGCCTTGACCCACGAATTGGCACACACTATAACAACCCGAGCTTCGGCTACGGCGGCTATTGCCTGCCGAAAGACACGAAGCAGCTGTTGGCAAACTATGCAGACGTGCCTGAGAATCTGATACATGCCATTGTTGAAAGCAACCGCACACGTAAGGACTTCATTGCTGATCAGGTGTTGAAGATGGCAGGATATTATGACTATTTCAACCGTGGCGACTTCAATCCGGCACAGGAGCATCAGTGTGTTATCGGTGTTTACCGCCTGACGATGAAGTCAAATAGTGATAACTTCCGCCAGTCAAGCATACAGGGCGTAATGAAGCGCATCAAGGCAAAGGGCGCAACAGTCATTATCTATGAGCCTACACTCGAAGACGGCAGCACGTTCTTTGGCTCAAAGGTAGTAAACAACATGGACGAATTTAAGTCAATGTCTAAGGCTATCATTGCCAACAGATACGACAGCTGTCTGGATGATGTAAAGGACAAGGTTTATACGAGGGATATATTTAGAAGGGACTAGAATCATTTATATAAATCATATATTTATTGTAAACTAATTATGAAAAAACAAGTAAACATTCATGACTAATACAAACCAAAATAGTAAACGAATAGCAAAAAACACATTATTGTTGTATGTACGTATGCTATTCATGATGGCTGTAAGTTTATATACATCACGTGTAGTGTTACAGACATTAGGCGTTGAAGATTTTGGTATTTACAATGTTGTTGGTGGTGTTGTTGCTATGTTTTCTGTCATATCAGGTTCATTATCTGCTGCTATAAGCAGGTTTATTACATACGAACTCGGTAAAGGAAACAAAGATAAACTGACAAAAATATTCTCATCCTCAGTAACAATACAACTTGTATTAGGGCTAATTATATTGATTTTGGCGGAAGCAATAGGTGTATGGTTTCTTAATGCAAAAATGACAATACCAACAGACCGTATGTATGCTGCCAATTGGGTTTTTCAGCTGTCAATATTGACATTTATAATAAACCTTATAAGTGTTCCATACAATGCAGCCATAATAGCGCACGAAAAGATGTCAGCTTTTGCATATATAAGCATATTAGAAGTCGTGGCAAAACTTGTTATTGTTTATATGTTGTTATGGTCACCATTTGACAAACTTATATTTTATGCAATATTAATGGCATCAGTTGCATTAATAATCCGTTTTGTTTATGGATATTATTGTAAGCGACATTTTGAAGAATGTACCTATCATTTTATATTTGACAAGGAACTTTTAAAAAAGATGTTCAGCTTTGCCGGATGGAATTTTATAGGTGCAGCATCATCTGTTTTACGCGATCAAGGCGGCAACATTGTAATAAATCTTTTCTGCGGTCCAGCAGTTAATGCAGCTCGTGGTATAGCATATCAGGTAAATACTGCCATACATGGTTTTGTAAGTAATTTCATGATAGCACTTAACCCCCAAATAACGAAATCGTATGCAGCAGGTGACAAAGAATATATGATGACACTTATATATCAAGGTGCAAGACTTTCTTTTTATATATTATTGGTACTTTCACTACCTGTTATAATTAATGCACATTATATACTTACGTTATGGCTTAAGATTGTTCCTGAGCATACCACACTATTTGTACAGCTTGTTTTGATTTTCGCGATGTCAGAATCAATATCAAATCCATTAATTACGGCCATGCTTGCAACAGGAAACATACGAAATTATCAGATAATTGTCGGTGGCTTACAAATGATGAATTTACCATTATCATATATTCTATTACGCAATGGATGTATACCTGAAACTGTATTTATAGTTGCAATATGTATATCACAATCTTGCCTAATTGCACGTTTGTATATGCTAAAAAGTATGATTTGCCTTTCTATCAAAAATTATCTCCGAAAAGTATATTTCAACGTCATAATAGTTTCCGTAATATCCACATTGTTGTCTTACATAATTACAAATATACTGAATAAAACATTCATCAATTTCATATTATCAAGTATTATATGTATATTATTAACATTAATGAGTATATTTTACGTCGGATGTAATAACTATGAAAGAAAATTTATATTATCTCGTATACGTTTAACACTAAATAAAATCATAAGATGAATAATAATATTTCTATTATGTCATAAAGAAATAAACATTCTACATACAGACGGATATATTTCATATATAATAAAGATAAAAATCTTTTTAATAGCGATTAATAATATAACATGAACAATGTAGAAAAAAACAAAAAATGTTGTGGCTGTGGACAATGCGCAGATATATGTCCCAAGAAATGCATTACAATGAAATTAAATAAAAATGGGTTCATCAGACCAATAATAGATAATAAGAAATGCATTTTATGCAATAAATGTGTTAAATCATGTCCAACAATAAATATAATAGAATCTTCAAATACTATACATGATATTAAAAGTTATGCAGTATGGATGAATAGTGAAGATATTCTACAATCTTCGTCTGGTGGTGTTTTTTATGCACTTGCTAGAAATTTTATAATAGAAAAAAGAGGATCTGTTATTGGATGTACATTAATGCCAAATAATAAGGCTATTCATATATGCATAAACACAATAAAAGATTTAACAAGATTGCAAGGATCAAAATATATCCAATCAAATCTTACAGGAATGTTCGCATTAGTAAAAAAGAAAATTAATCAAAATGAATACATATTATTTTCAGGATTACCTTGTCAAATAGCAGCATTATATAAATATCTAGGAACATTATCTAATTCATCATATTTATATACAATTGAATTAATATGCCACGGGGTACCATCTTTTTACGCTGTAAAAGGAGCATTAAAAACTCTTAAAGTTAAACAAATTTGCAGTTTCCGGACTAAATTTATAGATGCTAGTCAAAAGAATTGTTTTCATATATCTGTAAAAGGAAAGCCCCAGATACCCAAAGATGCATATATCTACGATAAAGAAACAGATAAAAGTATTATACTCAATCGCAAATACGATCTTTTTTATAAGTTTTTCTTTTCAGATTTGGCATTAAATGACATCTGCTATAAATGTAAATATTCCAAAATACCTAGAATTTCAGATGTTAGCTTAGCTGATTTATGGGGTAATAAGCATCCATTTCAATCAAATTATGATAAAGGCATTAGTTTAGTTTTATGTAATAATGAACGCGGAAACAACTTAATTAAAAATAATAAAGACTTATTTTACCACTCTATACAATGGGAGCAATTTCTCTTTGGAAATCCTAATATAATTACAAATAGGGATTTCTTATATAAATATCGCATTTCAAATTTATTACACATTTTAAAGTTTATTCCACCAACTTTTTGGGATCTACTATTAAAGTATAATCCCAAAAAATATTTATCATGGAAAAAATATAAAAGAATGAATCCATCAAAAATCCTTAGAGATAGAGTTCAGAAATTTATAAAAGAAAACAAAAATTATCAATGGAAACAATAGGAATTTTAACACACTGTGTAGCAAACAATTATGGTGCAAACTTACAAGCACTATCAACAGCATATTTTTTAAAAAAACTAGGATATAGACCTTATTTTCTTTTATGGAATAAATATCTTATTGAACGAAACAAAATTATGAATAAAGACCAATTAGTCATTCATTCTAATTTTTTAAAAAATCTTGGTTTTGAGCTATCTCTTCCATGTGTAACTGATTCCGATTTTATCAATACAATACAAACTCAAAATATTCGTAATGTTTTAGTCGGAAGTGATGCCGTATTAACAGTAAAATCAATATTGGACAGAATCATAATAAATAGGCATGGTATAAAATTACAAAAAGTCCAAGCAGACCAAACTTTTCCCAATCCATTTTGGCTATCATTTGCCAAAAATAATATTAATTGCAAGTTTTTTTTATTATCACCTTCAAGCCAAAGCACTTCATATGAATTTCTTTCATATGATGTAAAGAAAAAGATGGCTGTACAATTGTCAAAATTCTCATATCTCAGTGCAAGAGATAAGCATACACAAAATATGATAAAATCTATTATTGGAAGTAATATTAATGTTCCTATTACCCCAGATCCTGTATTTGGTTTTAATCACAATGTTCCAAATAATATAATTCCATCAAAACAATATATTTTATCAAAATTTAATCTTAACGAAAATTATTACCTAATATCTTTTTACAAAGGTAATAGTATGTCAAAAGAATGGATAAATTCTTTACACAAAAAAATAAGAACAGATGGTGATGAATTATATCCACTACCAATGCCACAAGGGATGTTTGAAAACGATTTATCTAAAAATATAGACCTACCAATTAATGCATTGGAATGGTATGCATTGATTAAATACTCCAAGGGATATATCGGAAACAACATGCATCCGATTATTGTTGCTATTCACAATCAAATTCCCTTTTTTTCTATAGATCATCACGGAAGAAAGATTTTGTGTTTTAAATTCGAAAAAACCAGTAAAGTTTATGATCTACTAAAAAGATGGGGTCTCTTAGAATATCGTATAGGAGATAAACATAAGTCAAATATCTGTTCAGACATTGTATTCCAAAAACTAAAATCGTTCAATATATCACATTGTCGTTATGTTGCCGATAATTTATATATGTTGTATAGTAAAATGATGAATGAAATATCAGCACAATTCTGATGAATAAACGTTTGAAAAAATTTGATCTTCTTAAAGGCATATTAATAATATTGGTGATTTTAGGCCATGCCATGAATTATGCTTTTAATGACGTGTGGAATAATAAACTATTTAACTGCATTTATAGCTTTCACATGCCTTTGTTCATATTTTTAAGTGGCTATTTCTTTAAATCCTGTCTAAAGAAGAATATAAAAGAAATGCTCATAAATAAATATCAAAGATTAATGATGCCAACTATTATTTTCACAACAATAATTATTTTAATTGTTGGGGCACCATACAAAAACATATTTTGTTTATGGTACACATGTTGCATTTTCTTTCTTACAATATTTTTATATATATACATAAAGAGTAGCTCCTGGATAAAAATAAGTATGTTGATATCATATATTGCATGTTTATTATACTACAATCAACTTCCACTAAAAATTAGTACAATTTTAAACAGTATACAAATAATTCGGATGCTTCCAATATTTATATTAGGTTTCTTATATAGAGTATCATTGGAAAACAATAAATTAAATAATAATAGAATAAATATAATTTTCATTTCTACTTTTATCATATCATTATATATAAAAATTGTATATGGATTTAATTTATTGAAATACAATGTTATTTTACGCATTATTGATGGAATATGTTGTTCTGCAATCATTTATATTATATTTGATAAAATAGCAACAAGAATATGTAAGTTTCCTATTTCATCTGTAATTATTTTATTGGGCCAAAAGTCGCTTGTAGTTTATTTAATACACATCATGATATATAAAATTATACTGTTTTATTTTCCAATAAATAGTATACCTTTTTCAAATAGTTTAAGCATAATATCCATATTTGTTATAATAAATATATCAATCCCTCTAATATTTGATTACTTAATTACAAACAAATTAATTAGAAAATATATATTCGGTGAATAATTATGAAAATAGCTTATATATTATATCCTGAAGTCATTATATCGAATAAATCAAATGGTGTAAGAAGCCAAGCTGAAACATGGGCAAAATTATTGCGCAATAACGGACATATTGTTGATTTAATAAATAATTGGGGAGATTATTCATGGACTGATTATGATATTATTCATATTTTCGGTGCTGGTGGAAATTGGGTTGAGAATGTTACGAGACGATTAATTCATTATAACAATAGAATTGTTTTTTCCCCCATTATAGACCCCGTCAATTCAATTTCTAATCACAAATTTAAGCTAAAATTATTATTAGGGAAAATATCTTCAGGAAAGATAGATTCTAATGCATACACACTATACAATCAATTTAAATACGTAAACAAAATCTTAGTACGTTCAGATGCTGAACTTGATTATGTTACAAAATTTCTAGGTGTGGATAATAGTAAATTATCTATAGTTCCGATTTCTTATACTTCAAAATATGAAAATGAAAAATATCATAATGCAAAAGAAAATTTTTGTTTTCATATAAGTTCCATTTATCAAACACGAAAAAATGTCCTTAGGTTAATTGAAGCTGCAAAAAAATATAATTTTAGATTAATACTTGCTGGTGCAAAAGGAACCCCAGAACAATTCTTACCTATAAAAAAAGCAATTGGAGATAATAATAATATTAAAATTTTAGGATTTATCTCTGAAGAAGAAAAAATCAGACTCTATAAGAGTGCTAAAGTTTTTGCTTTACCTAGTATTCAAGAGGGTGTGGGTATAGTTGCTTTGGATGCTGCTTTATTCGGATGTGAAATTGTATTAACGAATATTCCTGGACCTAAATTTTATTTTAATAACATGGTTCAATTAGTAAATCCATATGATATAAATGATTTGGGAGTTTCAATAAAAAAAGCTTTAGATGATGATGTTAAATTTCAACCATCACTTAGAAATTTTATACTTAAAGAATATAGTCCCAACGCTGTATTAAAGAAAATTATTTCAGTTTACACCTCTATATGTTAATTCACAATGAAATTTAACAATATTTATTTATCATTTTTACTATTTGGTGGAATATTTGTATCTAATTTACAAGTATTACTAAATCAATATGGACTTACCTCTATGAATCTTCCGTTAATAAATACCCTAATGATATTTTGTGGCGGATTTTATTTATTAATTAAAAACACAAAATGTTTTACGTTATTAAAAAAGAAATATATTAATACATATTATATAGCCTTGTCGTTATATATAATTTACATGTTTAACTATTGTTTAATCAACGTAATACATCTAAGAACTTATATGGGAAATACATCGCCGACAATTTATTTTTATGATGTTATAAAAATAGGACTTATGACTTTATTTTTACTTCCATATAAACATATAAATTTTGAAATAAACAAAGTTTTAAAATATAGTGTTTTACTTCTTCTAATATCAAACTTGAGTTTTTTATTTTCGATAAACTTTTCCTTTAGTAACACATATAATGGTTATATCGCTGATGACTTAGAAGGTGGCGGCGGTTCACTTGCTGTTGGGTTCTCCGCAGGCGCTTTAATATTAACTTCTATTGTCTATTTTAATCGAAAAATGCAAATGAAAAAAATTACACGTAAAATATTAAATATAATCTGTATTTTCATTGCATTAATAACGATTTTACTTTGCGGTAAAAGAGGGCCTATTCTATGGACTATTGTAACATATTTTTTATATCTATTAATTGGTAACATCAAACAAGCCAAGAAGTTAACAATTATATTAATATTGCTTGGCTGTATTGTTTATATTTGCACTATATATTCAAAAGAATTAATTTCAATAATTTCTAATTTTAATAATACTTTAGCTTTACAAATAGAGGAAACAATTGAATTCGGACAAGTATCTGGTAGAGACAAAATTTATATTGATGCCATAAAACAGATTAAAAATAGCCCATTATTTGGTTCTTATTTTTTAATAACTAACGGTATTTATCAAGGTGTTTATCCACATAATATTATTCTTGAAATTCTAATGACATTTGGATTTATTTCGGGATTACCACTTTTATATTCTATTTATAAGGCATTAAAATGCATTTTTAAAATGTTCAAAGAAAAATCCATATTTTCATGGTTCGGTATCATATTCATTTTTTATTTCCTTGAAAGTATGTCAACATCCTCATTGTATAATCCACAAATTTGGTTAACAATGATATTATCCTTTATTATGTTTCATCGTTATGAATCAAAAAAAACTAGTCTCAATAATAATACCCATTTTTAATGGCGAAAAATATATTGCAGAAACAATATCATCTGTTTTATTACAAGTATATAAAACGTTCGAAATCATAGTTGTTGATGATGGAAGCTCTGATAAAAGTTTAGAAATTTTAAAGAAAATCCAAGATAACCGCATATATATTTATAATCGTCCAAACTTTATGCCAAAAGGTGGAAACTCATGTAGAAATTATGGATTAGAGAAATGCCATGGTAAATATGTTATATTTTTAGATTCGGATGATATTCTAGAACCATTTTGTTTAGAACAAAGAGTTCGATATATGGAAAATAACCAACATCTAGATTTCGCCGTATTTAATATGCGAAACTTCACAAAGAACCATAACGACGGATACGTTTTCACAAAACTAATGGTAAAAAATCCATTAGTACATTTTTTATCGTACCACGTATTATGGCAAACTACTGCACCTATATGGAAAGTTTCTTTTTTAAAAAAAATTGGAGGTTTCAATTTAAAATATGAAAGGCTTCAAGACCCCGAATTAGTATCTAGAGCATTATTAACAGACAATGTTAAATGGTCCCTACTACCTTATAGCAAACCAGATGCATTATATAGAATTTTCACATCTTCACAAAAAGGTCAAAAAGCATATAATGCATTAAAGCAATATATTACAGATTTTATTCCATACATTTCTGATAAAGAACACGAATTTAAAATTTGTTTTCAATCATTATTTATTCATTTTTCCTTTTTTTATTATAAATATTCTTCCTTAAATGATATGGTTGAATATGAGTCTATTGTAAAAAAGCTAGGTAAACGAGTACAACATAAGTATTTTATTATATATTATTTATGCAAACACAGAAAACTACTACAACATATGAGACATAAAAATTTTCAACGGTTAATCGGAAAATGTTATTCTACTTATATAGAATACATCTGGCACAATTATGAAAAAAATAAAATATAATTATTACCTAGCAAATTATTTCATAAAATGATGAAATTTAATATAATATTTAACTAAAGATTATGTTATGAATAGCAATAAAGAACCAATTGTCACAGTTTTACTTCCAGCATATAATGCGGAAAAATATATTAGGGAATCTATTGACAGCATACTTGATCAAACTTTTACAGATTTTGAACTACTAATAATTAATGATGGTAGTACAGATAAAACAGAAGAAATCATATTATCATATAATGATTCAAGGATCAGATATATAAAGAATGAAATAAATCTAAAACTAATAAAAAGTTTGAACAAAGGTATTGACTTATCTAGAGGTAAATATATTGCCCGCATGGATGCTGATGATATCAGTTTACCTAATAGATTAAAGGAACAGGTTGAATTTATGGAAAACCATAATGACATAGCAGCTTGCTCATCTTTAATGTATTTAATGACAGAAAAAAATATAAGCCAATGGGATTATTACCCTGCAAAAACTTCAATAGGTTGCACTTTTTGTTCTATTTATCGTACACCTTTAGCTCATCCTGCAGCATTCTTTAGAACTGAAGTCTTAAAAAAGTATAGATACTCTGATAACAAAGATTCAATGCATATTGAAGCATTTGTATTATGGGGAAATTTAGCCTTAAACAGTGAAAAGATGTATGTCATACAAAAATACCTGGTTAAATATAGACAAAATAAAGAAAGTGTTAGTTGGAAATATATGGACTTTGCCTTATCTAATCATAGCAAGCAAGTTCAAGTAATGTTAAAAAATTTAGTCAGCATAAATGTTCCATATAATCTGTGTTATAATTTTTTCGGAAGAGAAAGCTGTTCAATCTCTGATTTAAATAAATATATTACTATTATTTTTGAATCAAAGAAGAGATTTATTAGGAATAATAATATAACATCAAAAAAAGAAACTAATGATATTTCCAACATTGCACTCACCATTATAACAAATGGTCTAAAACAAAAAATAAAATATTCATCTTTAAAAATAAAACTATATTCCATTTTTAAATTCATTAACATAAAGGTATTTTATTAATATAAATAATGAGACATCTAATCTTCTTCATTTTATCAAAAATTTCGTACTTATTACGACCTTTTCGACATGGATTATATATGAAAGTATTACAAAAAGCATATGAATTACAAGGTATAAAATTTAAAGGTAAAGCAACATATATTCATCATGACGCATATATTGATAATATCGGAAACGTTGAAATTGGAACGAATATTGTAATTAGTACAAAAGCTATTTTATTAGCACATGATTATTCTCCTAAAGTTAAAGAATCTTATACTGGTATAAGTCAAGGAAGATATATACATTCCTTAAAAATAGGAGATAACGTATTTATTGGCGCTGGTTCCATAATTTTGCCTAATACGACGATTGGAAATTATTGTATAATTGGTGCAGGAGCAGTCGTTAAAGGTAATATTCCAGATTATTCTGTTGTAGTTGGAAATCCTTGTAAGATCATTAAATCTATAAAATGAACTTGTATATGAAAGAAATAGCAATATGGGCCCCGTTGCGTTATGCCAACGTAGGTGATGACATGCAGGCAATAGCTTTTGCTACATATATAAAAAAACTAGGATATAATGTTAAGCTGTTCCAGTTAGACGAAGAACTATCAAATTTATACGATTTAAAATCTGTTAGGACAGTTGATGAACTTTGCAAGGATGTTAATCTTGTTATCATCGCAGGCGGTGCACTGCTTACACCATTCAGATGGTATAAAAGAATACTTAATAAGGCCGCAAGAGAATATGAAGCAGACTTCAAAGACTTATATCTTGCAACAAAGAAATATCCCAGCGTAAAGTTCTGTGCAATATCTATGGGTGGTGACGGTAAAGTTAAAAAGCCTGAGACTTGGTATTCGCATTGGCGAATAGACTTCTTCCGTTCAGAATCATTCATAAATGGTACGGTACGTTTATCCGGTGATGTAGAACAGATGAAACAAGCTTTTGGCAAGAACTTTGCTTATCATGCAGACATGCTGTTTAGGACTCCTGAATATTTTGAGTACGATCTTTTGCCCAAAACAGATAAAATCCGAGTATGCCTTCAGTTTAAGAAGGGACGATATTTAGATAAAAAATTACTATCTGACATATATAAATATGCTGAAGATAATGACGACATAGAATTTCATTTCATCACCACACATATGCCTAAAATTGGATTGACATATCAATATGTGCCCAATAAACAATCTAAAAATATATTTATTGACACATATAAGTCACCACGACAATTATTAGGTGTGCTGGCATCATGTGATGTTACCATAACATCTATGCTACATGTAGGACTAATGGGATTAACGGTAAATACTCCGTTTGTAAGTTACAGAGGTCCAGGAAAGACAAAAAGCTTTTTAAAGTCAATCGGAGGAGAATGGGCTATATTGCCAGAACATATTTCATTTAATGAATTACGTGAGCAGATCCTAACACAAAACAAAGAAGACCTATATAAACAATACAATCAGGATATTATTTCTGAAATGATAGAAGACAGCAAGAATCAATATGAATTCTGCAAAACAATAGTAGAGAAATACTCATAATAAAAGATGAAGAAAAATGTTGCACAAGTGGTGCATGACGGCTTATGTCTTGGTTGTGGAGTTTGTCAAGACACATGTCCAAAGAACTGTATAAAAATTACACATGGCAGAGAGTTAAACTATCCTACTGTTGATAATTCTTTATGCATAGAATGTTCTCGCTGTTTGAACGTATGTTCCGGCATGGGCATAGACATGAAAAAGTATACGTCTATAATATGCGAAAATGAGAATCTGAAACATGATAAATATTTAGGATACTTTGATAAATGCTTCTCTGGATACAGTACAGACAACGATATTCGTTATCATTCTGCTTCAGGCGGATGTTTAAGCAGTTTTTTAATATATCTATTAGATAAGAAAATAATAGATGGTGCCGTTGTAGTAGGATGGGATAATAATAATCCTATGTCGCCACGAACATATATTGCAAGGAATAGAGATGAAATAATAGCAGCAAGAAGTTCTAAATATTGTGTTGTCTCTTATGAGGGAATAGTAAATGAAATAAAACAAAATGAAGGCAAATATGTTATAGTTGGTCTGCCTTGTCATATACAATCATTTAGAAAATTCTGTTCAATATCAAAAATTGTAAAAGAAAGAATCATAGGCTTTTTTGCTATTTATTGTTCCTCAAACAGAACCAGGCTATCACAGAAATATTTAATGTACCGTTACGACATCAAAAAAGAAGACATATATTCTTTTGCATATAGAGATAACGGATGTTTAGGATCAATGATATTCAGAAACAAGAATAATGAAATAGTAAAATCAGTTCCTTACCCTGAATACTGGATTGGCATGAGAGGCTTTTTTAATGTCCCGAGATGCTCTCTTTGCATAGATCATTATGGAGAACTTTCAGACGTAAGCTTTGGAGACTTGCATGTGGGTGAATTCATTAATGACAAGATAGGTATAAGCTCTATCATTTCCCGTTCTGCACATTGGACAGATTTATTACAAAAATCATGTAACGATGGATTTTTAAAATTAGATTATCTATCCCCAGAAATATTGAAAGAATCGCAACAATATGCAATAAGACAAAAAAAAGGACCAGGTGTAGCATCTGCGTTTAAATTACGGACAATATTACATAAGAAAAATCCTGATTATAATACACAATTAGTATGTAAATATACAAAACCAGGCTTAATTAAAGAGATACTAAAAAATATAATGCAAACGATAGGGCGAAATAAACACCTATGGTTCATAATAAAAATGTTGGACAGACATTAAGTTTGTAATATGAAAAATAAAATAGTTTTTGTGCTACACATGCCGCCACCTGTACATGGCGCATCTATGGTGGGGAAATATATTCATGACAGCGAAATCGTTAATAACAATTTTGATTGTAAATATTTTAATCTTACACTTGCAAAAGACTTACAAGATATAGGTAAAGGGGGATTAAGAAAGCTTATAGATTTTATAAAACAAATTACAGCTTTACGCAATGTTATAAAAGCAGAAAATCCGAATTTATGCTATGTTACTCCCAATGCAAAAGGCGGTGCTTTTTATAAAGACTTCCTAATAGTGATGATGCTAAAGGCTATGGGACGAAAAGTCGTTATACATTATCATAATAAGGGAGTTTCAAAACGTCAGAATAAAGTTATAGACAACTTTCTGTATAGACATTTCTTTAAGAATTTAAAGGTTATATTATTGGCAGATACACTATATGATGATGTACGTAAATATGTAAAGAAAGAGGATGTGTTTATCTGTCCTAATGGAATACCTGCAACAATAGAATTAGATAAGAAAGCACATGACGGCTTTAATATCCTTTTTCTCTCAAACATGATGCGAGAAAAAGGTGTATGGGACTTAGTGGACGCTTGTAAGATTCTGAAAGATAAAGACCTTAATTTCCATTGTCATTTTGTTGGAAAATGGAGCGATATATCTGAAGCTGCTTTTAATGACAGAATAAAGGCTTTAGGCTTGCAGAATTATGTAAACGCTTATGGCGCAAAATATGGAGAAGACAAAAACGAGTTCTTCCAAATAGCAGATGTATTTGCCTTTCCCACATTCTATAATAATGAATGTTTTCCACTCGTCCTTTTGGAAGCGATGGAACAAGGAATACCTTGTATAAGTTGTAATGAAGGTGGAATTTCGGGGATTATTGATGATGGGCAAACAGGATTTGTTATACCAAAGAATCAACCGAAAGTTTTGGCAGAGAAGCTAGAGTTACTCATTAATAACCGTAATCTCTGTAATGAAATGGGTAATACCGGCAGAAAGAAATTTGAACAGGAATTTACTCTGAACCAGTTTGAAAAAAGAATTACAGGTATATTTAATGACGCATTAACAAAATAATTAATAGTCCTTTAATATCAGATTTTGTATCTTTTCTAATTGTTGTTCTTCTAAAAGAAAATAAGGCACTGGCTGTTTGTTATCTTTTAGATAAAAGAAAAGATGCCTGATGCCGGGAGCCTCAGGATAGGTATAGGCTTCAATCTTTGTTACTGGTATATCAAGCGAATTTAATTGACGGATAAGGTCCTTACGCTGTTTGGCATCAAGACCTACATACGCATTATATACTTTATCGATGTAGAACTTTTTCATGTTGTGTGAGACTTTGACAGAGTTTCGTGCTTGTGCTTGGCTACGAAATAAATTCTAATGGCTGTTTGGATTTAAAAACGCTGCTTTTTGAATTTTATTGTCATCACACGACATATCTTCACTTTCAAGTTTCGCAAATACGAAACTTGAACAGATAACTTATTATTAATCACGACGTTACATTAGGACACACCGTGGTATGTCCCTACTGTCAGAGGGATAAAATGTAAAACTAGAATAGCATAACAAATAAACACTATGATAAGACTAAAGACGCTCTCTATACAGGAGAGCAGAGATGCACTTGGCAAATTGCCTGAAGGCAAACTGCTGATAAACACAATTAACGCTCACTCTTATAACACCGCCCTGAAGGACAAGCTGTTTGCAGAGGCCCTGACAAAAGGCGACGTGCTTATTCCTGACGGAGTGAGCATAGTGAAGGCTTGCAAATGGCTGAAGGCTAAGTCGCAGCCTAAAGAGCGCATAGCCGGATGGGATCTGTTTGTGTTTGAGATGGACAAGCTGAACCGCAAGGGCGGTAAGTGCTTCTTTATGGGCAGCAGCGAAAATGTGCTGAGCCTGATAAAGAAAAGGGCTGCCGTGGACTATCCAAACATAACAGTGGAGACGTATTCGCCACCATATAAGCCAGAGTTCAGCAAAGAAGACAACGACGCCATAATAGAGGCTATAAACAAGGCTAACCCAGACTTGCTGTGGATAGGCATGACGGCACCGAAACAGGAGAAATGGACTTACTCACACTGGAACGAGCTTAACATACACTGCCACGTAGGAACGATAGGCGCAGTGTTTGACTTCTTTGCAGGCACTGTGGCACGTGCACCGATGTGGTGGCAGGAGCATGGACTGGAATGGGCCTACAGACTGCTGAAAGAGCCTAAGAGAATGTGGAGAAGATATATTATAGGCAACACGCTGTTCCTGTGGAACATCACGACGAAAGGATGAGTATTTAAGTGAAAAAAAAATGCGCTAATATTATTGGTAGTTAAAGGAGCATTTTTAAGTGAAGAACGAAGAGTTAAGAGTGAAAAATCCAATTGCAAACGTAGTGTTTACAAGTAGAAACCACAATACATTTGGATTTTTCGTTTTTCACTTTTAACTTTT
>OGUM01001159.1_pt1 | contig 20159 bp, 10 predicted proteins | sample 1553631 | NCBI WGS metagenome assembly OGUM01 (sample SAMEA2580228, study PRJEB22360) | human gut metagenome | biome: human gut; feature: human-associated habitat; material: faeces | place: Denmark | collected 2008/2010 | reverse complement strand
CCGCTTTACCGATCATCGAGACTCAGGCGGGAGACGTATCGGCTTATATCCCGACGAACGTGATTTCTATCACCGACGGACAGATATTCCTTGAAACTGACTTGTTCAACCAGGGTACGCGTCCGGCTATCAACGTCGGTATCTCTGTATCCCGTGTAGGTGGTAACGCGCAGATTAAGGCTATGAAGAAAGTGGCGGGAACATTGAAGATCGACCAGGCACAGTATCGTGAACTGGAAGCGTTCTCCAAGTTCAGTAGCGACATGGACCCGATTACCGCATTGACGATTGACAAGGGACGTAAGAACGGCCAGCTGTTGATTCAGCCTCAATACAGCCCGATGCCCGTAGAACAGCAGATTGCTATTCTCTACTGTGGTACACACGGACTGCTCCACGATGTTCCTCTGGATAAGGTGCAGGACTTTGAACGTAGCTTCATCGAATCGCTGCAACTGAATCATCAGGAGGATGTATTGGATGTATTGAAAACGGGTGTGATTGATGATAATGTGATTAAGGCTATCGAAGAGACTGCCGCCATGGTCACTAAACAATTTATCTAATCGGTCATTGATTTATCTGATTGGCCTTTAAAATAAATCTGAATGGTTTTTGATTTATCTAATTGGCTTTTTTATAAATCAGATCGCCCTTTAATTTTTAATTATTAATTTTTAATTATCACTATGGCTTCACTGAAAGAAGTAAAAACCAGAATAAATTCGGTCAAGAGTACCCGAAAAATCACTTCAGCAATGAAGATGGTGGCTTCTGCCAAATTACACAAGGCACAAGGGGCCATTGAGAATATGCTGCCTTATCAAAAGAAGTTGAACAAGATTCTGACTAACTTCCTAAGCGCGGACCTGCCTATCGAATCTCCTTATGTGCAGGAGCGTGAAGTGAAGCGTGTAGCAATCGTTGTTTTTTCTTCGAACACTTCTCTTTGTGGTGCTTTCAACGCCAATGTCATCAAAATGATGATGCAGACTATCGGGGAATTCCGTACTTTAGGACAGGATAATATCTTGATATTCCCGGTAGGCAAGAAGGTGGATGAAGCGGCCAAACGGATGGGTTTCAAACCGCAGGAGGTTTCTCCAACGCTCTCCGACAAACCAACGTATCAGGAGGCTGCCGAACTGGCTCACCGACTGATGGATCTGTATGTAGCAGGCGAAGTGGACCGGGTGGAAATAATCTATCATCACTTCAAATCAATGGGGGTACAGATTCTTCTTCGTGAGACGTATCTCCCCATTAATCTGACGAACGTCGTAAGTGAAGAGGACAGAGAGAATAAAGAGGAGGTACAGGAGAACGAGATTGCCAATGATTATATCATCGAACCGAACGCAGAGGAATTAATCGCGAGCTTAATCCCCACTGTATTGAGCCAGAAGATTTTTACTGCCGCTGTTGACTCCAATGCTTCGGAACATGCTGCACGTACGTTGGCTATGCAAGTGGCTACGGACAACGCAAACGAGCTGATCCAGGATTTGACGAAGCAGTACAATAAGAGTCGTCAGCAGGCGATTACAAACGAATTGCTGGATATTGTAGGGGGATCCATGAAGTAATTAATCATCTTTCTTTTGTCTTGAAACAAAAGAAAGAAGCAAAGAAAAATTCAAGGCTGACTTTTTTCTCCTACTCGCTTCCTTCACTTCGCTAAAGGGCAGAAACTCGCTACGCTCAAACAGTCTGCCCTTCTTAACGCTCCGTTACGGGCGCTCGCCTGATGGAGAAAAAAGTAGGCCGGGGAACCTGGTGGGGTGGGTGTTGCTGCTTGAATGTTCTAGGGTAGGTTTGTGGGGAAGCTGTGCGATATGTCTGATATTGCTTTGGTGAGTCGCTGTTATATCGTTAATAGTTTTATTATATATTGTTCTGCTTTGCTATATTGAGTCGTATAACGTCTGCGATTTTTATATAGCAAAGCTTTTTTATAAGGGGTATAAACCTTTCATAAGTCTCTTTATACTACATAGGCTACATCGGTTATCATTCTATTAGCCTTTTATTCTATGTCCTCTTTTTATATGGTGAGTTTTTTAATAATAAAGCTTCCCACATTGTAAGGCTTCCACCCGCAGGTCTTCCGGCCTCGTTTTTCCGGCGTCAAGCGCAGGTGGTTTCTCCGGCGTTAAAAAGGGCAGACTGTTTGAGCGTAGCGAGTTTCTGCCCTTTAGCCGGAGGAAGCACCGGAGTAGCCGGAAAAACGCAGCCTTGATTCTTTCTTTTTGGTTCCTTTTCTTTCGTATCAAGACGAAAGAAAAAGAACTGATTCTCCCTCTATATCAAAAACTTTTATTAGTTTTGCTCTTTGTAATATCTCAAACTCTTAAAATAGAAGCAAATGAAAAAAGGTTTGAAAATCGCAGCTATCACAGTAGGAGTCATCATCATTCTGATGTTCCTTCTTCCTTTCGCCTTCCAGGGAAAGATAGCCGACATTGTAAAAACAGAAGGCAACAAGATGCTTAATGCACAATTTGACTTTAAGAACCTTAACATTAGCCTGTTCCGTAACTTTCCACAGGCTTCTGTCACTCTCGAGGATTTCTGGTTAAAAGGTACTGGTGAATTTGCCAACGACACCCTTGTACAGGCCGGAGAAGTTACTGCCGCAGTCAACTTATTCTCTCTTTTCGGAGATAGCGGTTACGATATTTCTAAAATATTCATTGAAGATACACGGTTACATGCCATTGTATTGCCGGACGGACGTGCCAACTGGGATATTATGAAACCGGATACAACAGCAACAGCCGAAGCTCCTGTTTCAGAAGAAGAAGCATCTTCTCCTTTCAAAGTGAAGCTACAACGCTTTGTTATCAAAAACATGAACCTGATTTATGACGATCAACAAGGAAAGATGTATGCTGATATCCGCGACTTTAACGCAGTCTGCGCCGGAGACTTAGGAAGTGACCGCACTACTCTGAAGTTGGAAGCGGAAACCAAATCACTTACTTACAAGATGAATGGAATCCCTTTCCTGGCCAATGCCAATATCTCCGCAACAATGGATGTGGATGCCGACCTTGCCAATAACAAATACACATTAAAAGACAACACCATCCGCCTCAACGCCATTCAGGCAGGTATCGACGGTTGGGTAGCCTTGAAAGATCCGGCTATCGACATGGACTTGAAACTTAACACGAACGATATCGGGTTTAAGGAAATCTTGTCACTGATTCCAGCCATTTATGCAACGGAATTCTCCAGTCTGAAAACAGACGGAACCGCTACGCTTACTGCAACGGCCAAAGGTATCTTGCAAGGCGACACCGTTCCTGCATTCAACATTGATATGCAAGTCAAGAATGCCATGTTCCGCTATCCGGCTTTACCGGCAGGAGTGGATCAAATCAATATCAGTGCCAACGTCCAGAACCCGGGAGGAAATATCGACCTGACGACGGTCAATATCAATCCTTTCAGTTTCCGTCTTGCCGGAAATCCGTTTAGCCTGACGGCTAATGTAAAAACACCGATCAGCGATCCGGACTTTAAAGCTGAAGCTAAAGGGATTCTCAATTTAGGTATGATAAAACAAGTCTATCCACTTGGAGATATGGAGTTGAACGGTACCATTGACGCCGATATGCAAATGTCAGGACGCCTTTCCTATATCGAAAAAGAGGAATACGAACGTATGCAAGCTTCAGGTACTATCGGACTGACGGGTATGAAACTCAAAATGAAAGATATGCCGGACGTAGAAATCAAGAAGTCTCTCTTCACTTTCACCCCGAAATACCTCCAGTTGAGCGAGACAACCGTCAACATCGGAAAGAATGATATCACAGCCGACAGTCGGTTTGAAAACTATATCGGTTACGCATTGAAAGGTACTACATTGAAAGGAAACCTGAATATTCGTTCCAACTATTTCAATCTGAACGACTTCATGGCTGCTTCTGCGGATGAAGCGACTGCATCAGAAACTGCGTCTACCGACTCCGTAGCTACAGCTGCCACGGGTATTATGGAAGTTCCCCGCAACATCGACTTCCAAATGGACGCTAACCTGAAACAGGTGTTATTCGATAAGATGTCTTTCAATAATATGAACGGCAAGCTTGTGGTAAAAGATGGCAAAGTGGATATGAAAAACCTCTCCATGAATACCATGGGTGGCAACGTGGTCATGAACGGCTACTACTCCACTGCCAACGTAAAGAAGCCGGAAATGAAAGCCGGATTCAAACTCTCCAATATCGGTTTCGCACAAGCTTACAAAGAATTGGACATGGTGCAGAAGATGGCTCCTATCTTCGAAAACCTGAAAGGTAATTTCTCCGGAAGTATTAATGTACTGACAGATTTGGATGCAACCATGAGCCCTGTACTGAATACAATGCAAGGTGATGGTAGCCTTTCCACCCGTGATCTTAGTTTAAGCGGAGTGAAAGCAATCGACGAAATAGCCGATGCCGTTAAACAGCCAAGTCTGAAAGACATGAAGGTGAAAGATATGACACTGGATTTCACCATCAAAGACGGACGCGTAGAAACCAAACCGTTCGATATCAAGATGGGAGACTACACATTGAATCTTTCCGGTAGCACAGGCCTCGATCAAACCATCGACTACTCCGGAAAAGTGAAGTTGCCGGCATCTGTAGGCAATATCTCTAAACTAATGACTCTTGACTTGAAGATCGGAGGTTCATTTACCTCTCCGAAAGTCAGCGTCGATACTAAAAGCATGGCCAATCAAGCTGTCGAGGCTGTAGCCGATGAAGCTATCAGCAAACTCGGACAGAAACTGGGACTGGACTCTGCCGCTACCGCCAATAAGGATTCAATCAAACAAAAGGTGACAGAGAAAGCAGCAGAAAAGGCACTGGATTTCTTAAAAAAGAAACTCAAATAAGAGAGAAGGAGAATGAATTATGCTTCTGAAGCTATATGACAAAAATAATAACCCGCAGGATTTACAACGAATCATCGACATCCTGAATGACGGCGGACTGATTATCTATCCCACTGATACGATGTACGCCATCGGCTGTCATGGTTTGAAGGAACGTGCTATAGAACGGATATGCCGGATCAAAGAGATAGACCCTAGAAAGAACAATCTGTCTATCATCTGTTATGACTTGAGTAGCATCAGCGAATATGCGAAAGTAGACAATAATATATTCAAGCTGATGAAGCATAATCTTCCGGGGCCATTCACCTTTATTTTGAACGGAACCAACCGGTTACCCAAAATCTTCCGCAACCGGAAAGAAGTGGGTATCCGTATGCCGGATAATAATATAATCCGCGAAATCGCACGCCTGCTGGATGCTCCCATTATGACGACCACTCTGCCTTACGAAGAGCATGAGGACTTGGAATATATGACAGATCCCGAACTGATAGATGAGAAGTTCGGTGACATTGTCGATCTGGTCATTGACGGAGGTATCGGAGGTATAGAACCTTCCACTGTAGTGAAATGTACCGACGACGAACTGGAAATCATCCGGCAAGGGAAAGGCTGGCTGGAAGAGGTATAAAAGCCGAAAAATGAATCGAACTGGTATGCTATATGATAGGAACGTGAATAAATAAGTTTTATTATTAGTAGCATGCCAGTTCGTTTATACACAGCAAAACAACGATTGGTTATCCCCCCAACAAACCAAAATCATCATATTCATCATGAAAAAATTAAATCACATCGGCATCTTTCTTGTATGTCTATTCATTACTATCCAATCATTTGCAAGTGAACCCATACGGGTAGCGTGCATAGGAAACAGTATTACTTATGGAACATTCATCCCCAACCGGGAAATGAACTGCTATCCGGCACAACTTCAAGCTTATCTGGGAGATGGGTATGAGGTCAAAAACTTCGGAGCCTCTGGTCGAACTATATTGTCTAAAGGAGATTACCCATATTCCGAAACAGATACCTACAAAGCATCTCTGGAATATCAGCCCGATATTGTATTAATCAAATTAGGTACTAACGATACCAAACCGCAAAACTGGAAATACAAAAACGAATTCAAAGACAATTACCAGACATTAATTGACACATACCGGAATCTGAAATCACATCCACGTATTATTCTCCTGACTCCTATCCGTTGTTTCCTGCCGGAGGGTTCGGAAATCAATGCACAACTGATAGAAAACGAGGTACGCCCCACGGTGGAAGAATTGGCTTGGAAAAATCAACTGGAAATTATCAATCTGTTTAATCTCTTCGGCGACCAGTGGGATTCGGTTATGCTACCGGACAAACTACACCCCTCTTCTATCGGAGCAGGAGTCATGGCCCAAAAGATATATGAATATCTCGCTGTAAAAACAACAGCTTCTCCAACAAAGCTGCAGACATCACTGGGAATACAAGATGCCAAACGATTCAACTTCCATGGACACCAAGGGTATGAATTTGAGAATGAGGGAGTAAAATGCCTTGTAGTAGAGCCCGCAAAAGAAGCCATAGGAAAACCTTGGATGATTCGTGCACGCTTTTGGGGGCATGAGCCACAGACTGACATAGCATTATTGGAACATGGCTTTCATATTGTTTACTGTGATGTAGCCGACTTATATGGCTCGGATAAAGCTGTTCAACGCTGGAATAGTTTTTACAAGCGAATGGTGAAAGCCGGATTCAACAAGAAAGTGGCACTTGAAGGGATGAGTCGTGGCGGGCTGATTGTCTATAACTGGGCGGCACAAAACCCGGAAAAAGTGGCATGTATTTATGCAGATGCCCCCGTAATGGACTTCAAAAGTTGGCCTATGGGACAAGGTAAATCTGCCGGTTCCGCCATGGATACGAAACAACTTCTCAATGCTTACGGTTTTAAAAACGAAGCTGAAGCGTTGAACTGGAAAAAGAATCCGATAGACTGTGCACCGACAATGGCAAAAGCTGGAATCCCCATCCTGCACGTGGTAGGTGATGCTGATCAAGTGGTGTCGGTTGCTGAAAACACAGCCATTTTCGAACAACGTATGGAGGAATTGCATGCACCAATTACTATTATTCATAAGCCTGGAGTGGATCATCACCCGCACTCCCTCAACAATCCCGAGCCTATTGTGCAGTTCATCCTCAAAGCTACGAACAGGGCGGAAAATATGCGTGTGCATCCTGTACCGGGAAATGAATTCCGTTCGGCAGCCGGATGGACCCAAAACTCGGACTGGAACAGCGTAGCAAAAGACATAACCGCCACTCTCAATGGGAAACATTTAAAACTGTTGTTATTGGGAAATTCCATCACACAAGGTTGGGGAGGTAACAGAAAAGAAGTGACTTACAAGCCCGGCAAAGAGGCTATGGACAATGCCATAGGAAAGGATAATTGGGAAAGTGCCGGCATATCCGGCGACCGCACGCAAAACCTGCTTTGGCGTGTCCGTTATGATAACTACAATAGTTGCCACCCTGAAAACATAGTGATTGCCATTGGAATTAATAATCTGATAAGTGGAAAAGACAGTCCTGAAAACACGGCTGAAGGAATTATCGCAGTAGCCAATGAAGTACGGAAGCAATTCCCCGAATCACGTATCATTCTTTTAGGTCTGTTTCCATCCGGTAAGGAACAACAGAGTAAAGTGCGCACACAATGTGATAAGATTCATGACATATTACAACATCACCGATTCGAGAAAGTTGAATATATCAATCCCACCAAATGGTTCACCGAAGCGGACGGAACTATGAAAGACGGACTTTATGGAAATGATTACATTCATTTCACTGGTGAAGGATATAAAGTAGCAGCAACAGAAATAGCCAAAATACTTGCTCGTTAGACAATCATCCAAAATCTAATCTTCACATAATAGTATCAGAAATTAAAAGGGCTGCGTCACATTTTCAGTGCGCAGCCCTTATTTCTATTATTTCATCACAAATTACTTAATCAATGATTCCGGATCCAAATGAGCAGATTCGATATCTTTGAAGTAACGGTAAGTACCCACTTTCAATTCAGCTGTAGCAGCATCATCACAAACGATAATACCCTTTTCATGCATTTGCAATGCACTGATTGTCCACATCTGTGTGATAGCACCTTCTACCGCATGATACAAAGCACGAGCTTTGTTATGACCATTTACAATAATCATCACTTCTTTTGCAGAAAGCACAGTACCTACTCCCACTGTCAAAGAAGTCTTAGGAACTTTGTTGATGTCATTATCAAAGAAACGGGAGTTAGCAATGATGGTATCCATTGTTAACGTTTTCTGACGAGTGCGTGAAGTCAATGAAGATCCCGGTTCGTTGAATGCAATATGTCCGTCAGGACCAATACCACCCATGAACAGGTCGATGCCACCGTATGACTTGATCTTTTCTTCGTAACGTGCACATTCTGCATCCAGATCCGGAGCGTTACCATTCAGAATATTAGTATTCTCGGGTTTAATGTCGATATGACCGAAAAAGTTATTCCACATGAAAGAATAATAGCTTTCCGGATGTTCTTTCGGCAATCCTACATATTCGTCCATGTTGAATGTTACCACATTCTGGAAGGAAACGATTCCTTTCTTATTCAGGTCGATCAAAGCTTTATACATGCCCAGAGGAGATGATCCGGTGGGACAGCCCAATACAAATGGTTTTTCGGGGGTTGGATTGGCAGCTTTTATTTTAGCGGCAACGTAATGTGCAGCCCACAGAGATACGGACTGGTAGTCCGGCTGAATAATAAGTCTCATAAGTCGATTATTTTATAGGTTAGTTAATAAATTATCTCATTCACTGTTTTAACGATCTTTCTTCAAACGGTCCGCCATGGCACGTGCCAGATTTTCGCACTGGGTATAAGTCAGGTCTTTCATAGCCTGCTTCATCTCCACCGGATCACCGATCAATTCGAATTTACTCTTTTCAGCAAACTCCGCCAGACGTTTCACCGCAGCACCTGCCCATGCAAAAGAACCGAAGTAACCCAAATAGCGTCCCTTCACCTCACGCAGCAGAATCTTTGAAAGCAGCGCTTCCACCTCCGGAAATATCTGATTACTATACGTAGGAGAACCGATAATCAATCCCTTATAACGGAAAATATCCGCTATGATATAAGAAGGATGACTCTTTGTTACGTTATGCATAACGATATTCTTAACCCCCTGTGCAGAAAGCTCTTCAGCAATAGCTTCCGCCATCTGCTCTGTATTTCCATACATGCTTCCGTAGGCAATAACAACACCTTCATCCGCATCATAACGACTCAAACGATCATATATGCCGATCACCTTTGCAATATTCTCTGTCCATACAGGTCCGTGAGTAGAACAAATGGCAGAAATGGGAAGTCCACCTAATTTCTGCAAAGCCTTTTGCACGGGGCTTCCGTATTTACCAACGATATTAGAGTAGTAACGAACCATTTCTCCCCAGTACTTATCGACATTGATCCGGGTATCCAAGAATCCGCCATCTACAGTACCAAAACATCCGAATCCGTCACCGGAGAAAAGAACTCCATCCGTTTCATCAAAAGTCATCATCGTTTCCGGCCAATGCACCATTGGAGTCATATAAAAACGCAGTTTGTGACGTCCTAAAGCGAGGAAATCACCGTCCTTTACCAGATATTGTTCACCGGTTACCCCATAGAAACCTTCAATCATACCGAATGTTTGCTTATTACCCACGATAATAATTTCCGGATAATGTTGTTTAATCAATCGGATAGATCCCGAATGATCCGGTTCCATATGATTTATAATCAAATAATTAATGGGACGTTCTCCAATCACTTGCTTGATTTTACGCAAGTAGACTTCAAAATAACAGATATCTACCGTATCTACCAATGCCACCATTTCATCATCAATCAGATAAGAGTTATATGAAACTCCATAGGGCAATGGCCACATCGCTTCAAATCTGTGCTTGTTACGGTCATTTACTCCCACATAGTGGACATTTCCTTTAATTCTTGTTTTACTTTCCATCTTTCAAATCCATTAAATATTTCTTCCACTATTCTATACTCCGCAAAACAGCTATTTATTAAGTGGTAAGTTTATCGTTTGCAAAAATAATCCTTTTTTCCGAATCCCTATACTTCTTACCTTGATAAGCACCTCTTTCTTTCATTCTTTTTTGTAAACGAGCTACAAATTCATAATTTTTCAATCCCCAGTCCGGAGCTATTAATAAATCTTTAGGAGATTGGGAAACAAAACGTTCCACAACCATATCGGGACGGAGATGTTCTACATAATCAATCACCAGATCAATATATTCCTCAACCTCGTTAAACAAATGAAAGCCAGCAGGAGTTACGTCATACTCATGCGCCATTCGCGTACCACGGATCAACTGTAACTGATGGATTTTAAGTGTAGCTAAAGGCAGATCGGAAAGAATTTCGGCATGTGCCACCATTGTATCATGTGTTTCTCCCGGAAGTCCGAGGATGATATGTCCACCTGTCAGGATACCACAGGCCGCTGTCTGACACACAGCTTCTACTGTATCTGCATAAGTATGCCCCCGATTGATGCGTTTTAAGGTTTCATCACAAGTGCTTTCGATCCCATATTCTACCATGAGAAACGTATGTTTGTTCAAATCTTCCAGATAACGCAACAAACTTTCCGGCATACAATCGGGACGCGTACCAATCACCAGCCCGACTACCCCATCCACCGCCAATGCTTCCTCATACTTACGCTTCAAGCCTTCCAACTCCGCATATGTATTGGTGTAGGCCTGAAAATAGGCCAAATATTTCATTTCCGGATATTTATGGGCAAAAAAGCATTTACCTTCTTCCAATTGAATTGCAATAGATTTCTCTGTCCGACAATAATCCGGATTAAAAGTCTGGTTATTGCAGTAAGTACATCCACCCCACCCTTTTGTACCATCACGATTGGGGCAAGTGAAACCTGCATTCAATGAAATCTTTTGTACTTTGTAAGGAAAATATTTCCGTAAAAAAGTAGGGAAATCATTATATAATAGCTGTGTAGACATATTCATTCACTTCATTCTTTATTTTACCTACAAACATAAGCAAAATCAACGAGTTACGGAAAGTTGGCACAAAATATCTTCAATATATTAAGAATTTCATAAATACCATAAGATAAATTAATAAATATTGCAATTCGAAAAACTATTTAATTAGCTTTGCTATGATTTTAGGCATTGGCAGGAGGATACTTGTGAAAGTCTTGTGCAATTTATTCCCCAATTATGATTTCATCTCACCATACCCCATGCAACTCTTGTCAATAAAATTATCCTCTTTATAATCTTATTCAGATTATAAAGAGGATTTTTTTAACTAATATTACTCTCTTATTTTTGTTCAAAACACAACATAGAGATCAATGCTGTATAGGATGAAGAGGAAAAAATAGGAAAAAACGAGTATTATTCGTTCAAACCGCTTATCGGACTTTCCATTCTGCATTGTTTTGTTTATTTTTGCTATAAACATTAAAGTAACTACTATGAAACGGCTCCATACTTTATTTCTTCTTCTAACAATAGCGATCGATATAGCTGCTCAACCTATCTGCCAAGTTAAACATTTCTCCGTGAGTGACGGTCTCGCTCAAGGTAATGTAATGAGCATTTTACAGGATCAGAAAGGGCTTGTTTGGTTTAGTACCTGGAACGGGCTTAACAAGTTTGACGGATACACTTTTAAGACATATAAAACTTCGCAAGAGAGTAAATATGCATTCGGCAGTAATCGCATGGGAACTATTTCAGAAAGCAAATACGGAGATATATGGTGCCCCACTTACGATGGACAAGCCTGTCTTTTTGATGTGGAAACCGAGAAGTTTATTGATGTTCTCCAACCTATTGAACTTTCCACGAAACAAACTAACAATGTTACACGCATTTATTCGCTGGAGAAAGGGATTGCCTGGATTCTCTGTGAAAGCGGATATGCATTCAGAGTGGACGAACAATTATGCAAAAAAGGAGAAGGTATCACACTTTATTCAGCTTCCAACCACAACCTGAAAGGATATCAAATATTTAACATTTATCAAGACTCTGAAGAAGATGAATGGATATTGACAGACAAAGGTGTTTCCATCATAGGAAAGAAAACACTGGATACTGACTTTCCTTTCCAGTTCATCACCCAAATAAAGGAAACGATCTATCTGATTGCAGAAAATGACAAGTTAGCCAGATATGACTTCCACACTAAAAAACTGAAATTCGTAGATATTCCTTATCCGCATCATAAAATAAACAATGTCACCACCATAGGAAAAGATATGCTGGCCTTGGGAACGGATAATGGAGTGATTTTGTATTCTATCCCGAAGAACAGTTTCCAGCAAATAGACATCCGTACAGCTACCCAAACTTCCAACGATGTAGAATCTGTCTATCAAGACCACTTGGGAGATATCTGGATTTTTTCAAAAGATCCGGGCATTGTCCATCTTAACCTCGTGACCAATGAAAAAGAGCATCTGTTCACCCCAAAAGATGAGATTATCAAGCATGGGCGTAAAAGTCGCAAACTTATTTTTGAAGATAATGCGAAAAACCTATGGTTACTCCCCACGGAAGGAAACTTTTGCTACTATGACCGGAAAGAAAGAACTCTCAAACCGCTTCTTACGGATATCAATAATCCTAAGTCTATTTTCAGTCCGTTAGTCAGGTCTTATACATTGGATAATCAGGGAAACTGTTGGTTTGCAACAGCACGTGGTGTAGAGAAACTATGCTTCTTTCCACAGAGCTATCAATTTAACCTGACTGATTACGAGGCAGAAACACGTGCATTCCTGCAAGACAGCAATAAACGTCTATGGACAGCATCGAAATCTAATTATATCCAAATATTCGCACCGGATGGTAACCTGGTGGGGTACTTATCCAAACAAGGAAATATCATTAAGGAAAAACAATCGTTCTATAATGGGGTATATTCAATTCTGGAAGACAAAGATGGAAATATATGGTTGGGGACTAAAGAAATCGGACTTTTCCTACTTAAAAAGACAGGAGCAAATCATTACTCTATTCACCATTTTGAACACCAGACTAATGATCCTTATAGTTTAAGCAGTAATAGCATTTATGCTATCTTTCAGGACAGTCGTAATAATATTTGGATAGGATGTTATGGGGGTGGATTAAATCTGCTGGCACAAGCTAAAGATGGAAAAGTTTCATTTATTCATAGTAATAATGAGTTAAGAAACTATCCCATAGCTTACGGTATGAAAGTACGCAATATTGCAGAAGCTCCGGGAGGAGTGATTTTAGTGGGAACAACTAACGGACTGCTGACATTCTCGAACAACTTCGAACGCCTGGAAGAGATTAAATTCTACCGGAATATCCGTAGACCGGGAGATAAAAACAGTCTTAGTGCCAACGATATCATGCATATCTATACGGACAAGAATAAAACGACTTATGTTGTCAGCTTTACCGGAGGAGTAAATAAAGTGATATCTCCCAATCTGCTGAACGAGAATATCCAATTCAAAAACTACGACAAGAACAACGGGCTGGCTTCCGATTTGGCACTATCAATGATTGAAGATACACAGAACCAACTATGGGTTGTTTCGGAGATTGCGCTCTCCAAATTCGATCCAGCCAAAGAAACTTTTGAGAACTATGAATTAAGTTCCATCTATCAGGAATTCAATTTCTCCGAAGCTCTTCCTATTATCAATGCCCGCAACCAGATTATCTTAGGAACTGATAAAGGCTTTCTGGAAGTTTCTCCGGAGAAGATGCGGAAGAGTAGCTATGTTCCTCCTATTGTGTTTACAGGACTCAAGATTCAAGGACACCTTACCGATCACTCCATTGACAATCTGGAAGAATTGGAACTGGAGCCCTCTCAAAGGAATGTAACTTTCCAGTTTGCTGCACTTGATTATGTCAATCCAAAAGGGATTTTATATGCCTATCGCCTGCAAGGACTAGAAGAAGAATGGAATGAAGCAGATAATAACCGTTCCGCTAGCTACATCAACTTGCCTGCAGGCAAATATCAGTTGCAGGTAAAGTCAACAAACAGTGACGGGGTCTGGGTGGACAATGTACAGACTCTATCTATACATGTACTCCCCACCTTTTGGGAAACCTACTGGGCATGGCTGTTCTATTTCATTCTATTCATACTCTTTACGGCAAGCATCGTATATGTATTATTTTACATCTACCGGTTACGTCACAGAGTGGATATGGAACAACAATTAGCAAATATCAAACTGCGATTCTTTACTGACATATCTCATGAGTTACGTACTCCGCTAACTTTAATCAGTAGCCCTGTGACAGAGGTATTAGAGAATGAACCGCTTTCTCCTTCCGCCCGTGAGCATTTGACTTTGGTACATCAGAACACAGAGCGCATGCTCCGACTGATGAATCAGATTCTGGATTTCCGCAAGATTCAGAATCAGAAAATGAAACTGCTGATTGAAGAGACCGATTTGATCCCACTTTTGCAAAAGGTGATGAGTAGCTTCAAACTGATAGCTGAAGAAAAGAACATAAACTATCAGCTGACTTCTACCATCCAGTCGGTATATAGCTGGGTGGATAGAGATAAGTTTGAAAAGATATTCTTCAATCTGCTTTCCAATGCATTCAAATATACACCTGCCGACAAGTCGATTACAGTCAATATCACAACGAAAGAGAAGACGGTAGAGATAGAGGTTGCAGACGAAGGAATCGGAATTGCAGTAGAAAAGCAACATTCCTTGTTCCAACGCTTCGAGTCATTGGTAAAACAGAATATTCTGCAACCATCTTCCGGCATCGGGCTGTCTCTCGTGAAAGAGATGGTGGAAATGCATCATGGCACTATTACAGTAAATAGTCAACCCGGAATAGGCAGCCGTTTTACAGTAAGCTTGCCTTTACAACGGGAAATTTTCGAAGAGGATGTACAAGTCGAATTTATCCTGAATGATAGTCAGAGTTCAGCACCTCATCCCGTCGATAGCATGAAAGCGCCAGAAGAGGTGGAAGAAAAAGAAGACCTTGAGACTAATTCGGATGGTTTCTCCATATTGGTGGTAGAAGATAATGAAGAGTTAAAGGCTTTTCTGAAAAGTATTTTGTCGGAGAATTATACGGTAATCACAGCTTCCAATGGTGAAGAGGGATTGCAACATGCTGTTGACGACCTGCCCGATCTTATTATCAGCGATGTTATGATGCCGGTGATGGACGGTTTAGAAATGATTAGGCAAATCAAAGAGAACAACAATATTTGCCATATCCCCATCATTGTATTATCAGCCAAAGCCTCTCTGGACGACCGTATCGCCGGATTGGAACAAGGCATTGACGATTATATCACCAAACCTTTCAGTGCTACTTATCTAAAGACCCGTGTAGCCTCCTTGTTACGACAACGCAAAGCATTGCAGGAGCTCTATATGAATAGGCTGATGGAAGGAAAGAATACCTCTTCTCCCGATCCTCTGACTCCTTCACAACCACAGATTACTCCATACGACGAGCAATTTATGAAAAAAGTAATGGCATACATGGAAGAACAGATGGACAATGCCGAACTAACGATTGACGAATTTGCAGAACAGTTGATGCTTAGCCGTACAATCTTCTACCGGAAATTAAAATCAATCGTCGGACTGACACCTGTTGACTTTATACGGGAAATACGTATCAAACGTGCCGTACAACTGATTGACAGCGACGAATATAACTTCTCCCAGGTAGCATATATGACGGGGTTCAACGATCCGAAATATTTCAGCAAGTGCTTCAAGAAAGTGATAGGAATTACCCCGTCAGAATACAAAGAGAGAAAAAAATAACTCTTTGATAAGCATATAAAAAGTCCCTTTATACCCAGTTGTCTCATTATTCGATCAATCGAAATTCGATAGAGTAAACTGATATAAAGGGACTTTTCATACAAGATAAAGAGATTTGCCTGTCAACAACACATCAATATCCAAACTTACATTGACAAACAAACACCTGTTTTTCCGAATCATCATTAAATATTTCTTCTTCAAATCCTCCATATTTATGAATAATACTAAAACCATTCCATTCCAAATATGAATCCAACTCTTGAGGGAAAAACATTCTCATATCCAGATTTTGAATAGAATTGAATTCACCATTGATAAAATAATGCCATTCGATCCGATTAATCTGGGTTTTATTTTCATATCGCATTGTCTGCTTTATCGAGACTTCTCTTCCATCGCCAGTTGTATACGTGGCTATTTCCTGCTGCTCTTTCTCACCTTCAACTATATACCGAATATTCGGATTAAAACAATCCAACAGAAATAAGCCTCCGTCTTTGAGGTGATTTTTAACGACATGAAGTACCTTAAATAAATCTTCATTCTCATATAAATGATGGATCGAATTAAATGGAATAAAAATAAGGTCGTACTTCTTCTGTAAATCCAGAGTCCTGATATCCGCCTGAATGAAATTGATTCTTAGTCCAGCCTCGGCAGCTTTCATCTTAGCCTGATGGAGCATTGAAGCAGTGTAATCAACCCCACTTATATCATATCCATCCTTTGCAATAGGAAGAGTAAGTCTGCCAGTTCCACAGCAAAGCTCAAGTATTCGGGCATCCTTGTTTTTAGGTAACCACCGCTTATAAAATTGCAAATCATCCATGCTGGTATTCATTCCATCATAAATATTTGCATCATAAATTAAATCGCCAACTTTATAATCACTATTCATTTATGTCCTCCAATATTCATTATTTACGATTATTTCTTATACAAACGAGAATATCCCCAACGTACAATGTACCAAAAGGATATTCTATACACAACCAGAAGAACTACCAGTCGTTCGCAAATGTAGTAAATATCTGTAATCCAGCTATAATTATCTCTTAAATACTCAAATTTCAACAAGACATATCTCTGATATAAGTATCAAAACAACATTTCGGTATCATCTATTTACATTGCAAAGCTTATGCTATATTCAACAAAATGTTTTATCTTTGAACAGGTCTATGGATTTATCGGCTCCAAATAAGCCTTGCATAGGAAATCCTCCTTTTCTACCGGATATTCCCCACAAAAATAATGAAAAGCGCGTACTATTGCAGTCTCAAATCTAAAAACCAAAAAAACTAGAAAATGAAAAAGCAATGGATCATTGCCTGTCTTATCGGAATTCAAGGGGTAAATGTACAGGCACAACAACCCAGCAAGTATCCCTATCAGGACACGAAGCTGACTGTGGAACAACGGGCGGATGATTTACTTCAACGCCTCACATTAGAAGAAAAAGTGGCGTTGATGCAAAACAACTCACCGGCTATTCCCCGGCTTGGCATTAAGCCGTATGAATGGTGGAACGAAGCTCTTCATGGCGTTGCCCGCGCCGGACTGGCTACAGTCTTTTCCCCAGCCCTAGGTTTGGGCGCCAGTTTGTCATTCCGCAAGCCATAGGTATGGCCGCTTCTTTCAACGACGAACTATTATACGAAGTATTTGATGCCGTATCCGACGAAGCACGCGCCAAGAACCGCCAATTCAATGAAAAAGGACAATATAAACGTTATCAGGGACTGACCATGTGGACTCCCAACGTCAATATCTTCCGCGACCCCCGCTGGGGACGGGGACAGGAAACATACGGTGAAGACCCTTATTTAAGCGGGCGTATGGGAATGGCAGCAGTCAGAGGTCTGCAAGGACCGGAAGATGCCGAATATGACAAACTTCATGCCTGCGCCAAACACTTTGCCGTACACTCGGGTCCCGAATGGAACCGTCACAGCTTCAACGCAGAAAACATTGCACCCAGAGACTTATGGGAAACCTACCTTCCTGCTTTCAAGGAACTGGTACAAAAAGCAGGAGTCAAAGAAGTGATGTGCGCTTACAACCGTTTCGAAGGCGATCCCTGCTGCGGTAGCAACCGTCTGTTAACCCAAATTCTCCGCAACGACTGGGGATTCAAAGGAATCGTAGTCACCGACTGCGGAGCAATCGGAGACTTTTTCCAACGCAAGAAACATGAAACGCATCCCGATGCCGCCCATGCCTCTGCCGACGCTGTTTTAAGCGGAACAGATCTCGAATGTGGCGGTAACTTCAAAAGCATCACCGATGCTGTGAAAAAAGACCTGATTTCGGAAGAGAAAATCAATACATCAGTCAAAAGAGTACTGAAAGCCCGCTTTGAACTGGGAGAAATGAATTCGACTCATCCCTGGAGTAACATTCCATTTTCTGTTATCGACTGTCCCAAACACAAAGAACTGGCACTGAAAATGGCACATGAAAGTCTGGTATTACTCCAAAACAATAACAACATCCTTCCATTAAACCGTCAGATGAAAGTCGCAGTCATCGGCCCCAACGCCAACGACTCGGTAATGCAATGGGGGAACTACAACGGCTTCCCTTCACATACCGTTACTCTACTGGAAGGAATACGCGCCAAACTACCTGACGCACAAATCATCTACGAACCTGTATGCGGATATACAAACGACACCACCCTGCACAGCCTATTCAATCAGTGCAGCATCGACGGAGAAGCCGGATTCAACGCCACCTACTGGAATAACCGCGAATATAAAGGCAAAATTGCCGCAACCGACCGTCTGACCACTCCTTTCCATTTCAGTGCAGAAGGTTCTACCGTATTTGCTCCCGGTGTAGGATTGAAAAACTTCACCGCCATCTATCGTTCCACTTTCCGCCCAACAGATTCCGGTGCCGCCACTTTCCGCGTGATGACTAACGGAGGAGTTACTTTATTCCTCAACGGCAAGCAAATAGCAGAAGCCACCAACATCAAGAATCATACCAATCTGTATTCTTTCAACTACGAAGCAGGAAAGAGTTACGACATCGAGTTGCGTTTTATTCAGGTTAAAGATAACCCTGCACTGAACTTCGACTTGGCAAAACAAACTCCAATGGATGCCCGTGAAATCCTGAACAAGTTGCAAAGCGCAGATGTAGTTATTTTTGCCGGAGGTATCTCCCCCCTATTGGAAGGAGAATCCATGCGGGTATCCGACCCCGGATTCAAAGGCGGCGACCGTACAGAAATCGAATTGCCCGCCATCCAGCGCGAAGTTCTTGCTCTTCTAAAGAAGAATGGAAAGAAAACAGTATTCGTCAACTTCTCCGGTTCGGCAATGGCCATCGTGCCTGAAACGCAGAATTGCGATGCTATCCTGCAAGCATGGTATCCCGGACAGGCAGGTGGAACAGCCGTTGCCGATGTTCTTTTCGGAGATTACAATCCTGCCGGACGTCTGCCTATCACTTTCTATAAAAGCATGCAACAATTACCGGATTATGAAGATTATTCGATGAAAGGACGTACCTACCGTTTCATGACGGAAACACCTCTTTATCCATTCGGCTACGGTTTAAGTTATACCCGTTTCTCTTATGGGAAAGCTACCCTGAACCAATCGAAGCTGACCAAAGGCGAAAAAGCAATCCTTACTATCCCGGTAAGTAACGTCGGGCAGAGAGACGGTGAAGAAGTGGTTCAAGTGTACATCTGCCGTCCTGACGACAAAGAAGGTCCGCAAAAAACTCTTCGTGGTTTCCAACGGGTTAGCATTGCTAAAGGTAAGACACAGAACGTCCAGATAGAGCTTCCGTACGATTCTTTCGAATGGTTTGATGCAGCGACCAATACCATACGTCCTTTAAACGGAACATATAAGATACTTTACGGAAACAGTTCAAATGAAAAAGACTTGCAAACGTGCAGTATTCAGATTCAATAGGTAATACCGTTTCATATATAATTTGAGGCTAAGTTGAACTTAGGCTACATTGAGAATTTATAAAAAATGGCTTTTATTGTCAGGCCAAGAGTTAGGGCTTCATAAAGTGATTGTTTTCAAGCTATTACCCACTGACAATAGAAACTGACAATAGGCTGACAATAAAGATTTCCGTCTTTTATTGTCAGCCTATTATTGTTTAAAACTACACTATGCAACTATTATCCCTTATTTACCAAGCCTGCATTATTCCGCTAAGATACCGTTATTGTTCAACCAGGGTGCCGCTATTGTTCCACTAAAGCACCGATCTTGCTAATTCTCCACGGCCGTGACGAGATCTCTCCACGGCTCAGGGCAGACGCATTAAAAATTATTTTCCTGTAAAAGTTGTGACAAATATTTTTC
>OGUM01001132.1_pt1 | contig 20417 bp, 9 predicted proteins | sample 1553631 | NCBI WGS metagenome assembly OGUM01 (sample SAMEA2580228, study PRJEB22360) | human gut metagenome | biome: human gut; feature: human-associated habitat; material: faeces | place: Denmark | collected 2008/2010 | reverse complement strand
TCACGCCGATGGTACTGCGTAACAGTGGGAGAGTAGGTAGCCGCCGTTTTTGATGGAAGCCTCCGAGTCAGTCAAATGATTCGGAGGCTTTTTTTGTGTTTATACTGAGTTTCCGACTTGGAAGGGGTGAAAATGCTATTTGAGTACTATAAATGTATATACTCAGGACAATATTGCTACATAAAGAATACCTGAAGCTTTAATTTTGTAGCAATAAAAAAACTATAAATATTATTATGAATAAACGAATAGCATTTTTGTTGTCTTTGTGCTGGGTGGTATGTTGCTCTTATGCACAAAATTCTTTTTCAAAACATGAAGTAAGACAAACAATGAGGCGTGTTGCCGACTGGCAAATTGCCCACATGAAAGAAGTTACCTATGATCCGTTGAATTGGGTAAATGCTACGTTTTATCTGGGCTTGTCTAAATGGGCATCCGTGGCGGAGCAGGAAAATCAGGATGATTTTTATTTTAAGTGGTTGCGGCGCTTGGGGGCACGCAATTATTGGCAAGTGGATAAACGGATGTATCATGCAGATGATATCTGTGTTGCACAAACATATTTGGATCTTTATCGTAAATATGGAAAAGAAGAGATGCTGATTCCTACGAAGGCCCGTACTGAATGGGTGATGGAGCATCCTTCTAAAGGATCTTTCTTATTGGATTATGGTGATGCTTCCACTTTAGAAAAATGGACATGGTGCGATGCATTATTTATGGCTCCGCCGGTTTATGCCCGTTTGTATAACATTACCGGTGATAAGAAATTTCTCCGTTTTATGGATAAGGAGTATAAAGAAACTTATGAGTTCCTTTATGATAAGGATGCCCGTTTGTTTTATAGAGACCATCGTTACTTTACTCAAAAAGAGGCCAATGGTGAGAAGGTGTTTTGGGGGAGAGGAAACGGATGGGTATTGGGTGGACTGGTCGAAATTCTTCGTGAACTTCCTGCGGGAAATAAATACAGAACTTTTTATGAGAACCTGTTTGTGGAACTGGCTACTCGTGTAGCCACCTTGCAACAGTCTGACGGCTTTTGGAGAGCCAGTATGCTGGACCCTCATTCTTATTCTTCTCCGGAAACCAGTTGTTCCGGTTTCTTTGTCTATGCTTTGGCATACGGCATCAACGAAGGATTGTTGTCGAAAGAAGAATTCCTTCCCATAGTGGAAAAGGGCTGGAAAGCTTTGGTAGGGGCAGTAGAGGAAGATGGTAAATTGGGCTATGTGCAGCCTATTGGTGCTGACCCCAAAAAAGTAACCTGTGAAATGACAGAGGTGTATGGCCCGGGTGCATTTTTGCTGGCAGGGACAGAGGTTTACCGGATGGCAAAAGACGAGATACATGGAAATAATATTTCGGCAGAACGTATTCGTGAGATAGCCGACATGTTACCGGAAAAACCGGAAGGTATCGGAGTAACTTATAAAGATCGTACTTATTGGGATAAAATGAAGAATACTCCTGAAGCTCGAAAATTAATTGAAGAGGCTCATACCAGCCTGAAGGACGGAATGCCACCTTTTGTAGATTCGCTTTATTTGCATCTTAATAAGACCGAGATTCGTCTGCCGGGAGAGAACATGATGAATGCCCGTTATCAATATTTGTGGCGATTGGTATTGGCGGAATGTTTGGAAAATAAGCGACGGTTTATTCCGGCGATTTGTGAAGGGGTGGAAGAGCTCTGTCGCCAGAAGCCTTGGTTAATTCCTGCACATGACCGTAACTTGCATAACTATCATGGAACTGATTATTATGTGGATTTGGTTGTTGCTACTGCCGGAAATACATTGGCGCAATGTATTTATTTATTGGATGACCGCTTGCCGGCCGAAACGAAAGCTTTGGCGATGTGTGCTTTCCGTGAGAAGGTGTTCCGCCCTATCTACCGTTGTTTGGAAGAAACAAAACCTTTTTATTGGTTTACTGTCACGAATAACTGGAACTCGGTGTGCTTGGCCGGCGTGACAGGAGCTGCACTTGCTTTGTTGCAGGACAAGGAAGAGCGTGCTTACTTTGTGGCTGCTGCTGAGAAGTATTATGTATATGGAATGAAGGGATATAGTGATGACGGATATTGCAGTGAGGGGGTAGGATATTATAATTATGGTTTTTGCTCGTTTATCTTGTTGCGTGAAGAAATTTGTCGTGCTACGAAAGGGAAGATTGATTTCTTCCGTACTCCTAAGTTTGCCCGTATTGCACAATATGGAAAGAAGATTCAGATCATGAATCAGGTTTGCCCTGCCTACGCCGACTGTCGTGCAGGTGTTTCACCTTCTTGGTTTATTACAAACTATTGTGATAATGTGTTGGGTACAGCTCCTTATGAAGAAAAATATGAAATACCCGGTATGGATAATCTTTCATTGCACACCATCGGCATGTTCCCCCATCAGGCTTGGAAAGTGGAAATGACTCCCGAAATACAAGAGGTATTGAAGGCCGAGGCTGATGAACTTCATTCTTGTTATGATGAAGCAGGCATTATTATTAGCCGCCCTGCTACCGGTTCGACTTGTCGTTTGGGCGTATCTGTAAAGGGAGGGCATAACGCGGAAAACCATAATCATAATGATGTGGGTTCTTATGCAGTAGTGATGGGTAGTCAGACGATGGCAGGCGATATGGGTGGACCTTTCTCTTATCCCGGTGACTATTTCAGTGGAAATGCTTATAAATATCCTATTAAAAATTCATTTGGTCATCCCGTTCCCTTTATCAACGGACAATGTCAGGTGTCGGGCAAGAAGGCTCAGGGAGTGGTGTTGAAGAAAGAACTGACTGGCGGCACAGATATCTTTCAGATTGATTATACATCTGCTTATGCTACTGCGGTACCTGAACTGGAAAAGCTGATACGTACCTTTACTTATAATCGTGCCGGAGAAGGAACGTTCGTGATTGAAGACCGTTTTGAAGCAGTGTCAGGAATTTCTTTTGAAACAGCTATTACTACTCGTGCCGACTGGAAGATGATAGGAAATAATCGTTTGGAGTTGGTGCTGGGAGGAGAAAAAATGACGGTGGATATTGAAGCCCCGGGTGTGGTAGAATTTGATTCGGAGACTGTTGAAGTGAACTCTCCTGCTTATACGCGTATCGGTATTCGTCTGAAGAAACCGTTGCAAAGCGGTAGTGTCCGGCTGATAATGTATCCTTCGCGTCCATAGTTATGTATAAAATAGTCCGTTCGGTTAATTTATGTACAAAGAACTCAAAAAAAGGGTATGCTCTAGTGAAGGGCATACCCTATTTTTGTACTGTTAAAAAGTTTACTACTAACGAATTTTAAGCTATTATTATGAAAAAAACATCGAAACGGATTTCTTTGCTTTTACGAAAGAAAGGATTCTTCATGTGCACTACATCAATGCTGTTGGCAAATGTGAGTGTATTTGCAAGTCCGGATGCAGCGAAGACATCTTTGCTGCCGGCTAAATCGGATGTGGCATCAGTGGCCATTGTTGCGCAACAAGGTAAGACTATTACCGGTGTGGTGATGGATTCACAAGAGTCTATTATCGGTGCAAATGTGATGGTAAAAGGTACGACAAACGGTACGATAACCGATTTTGAAGGAAAGTTTACCCTGAGCAATGTACCTGAAGGAGCTATTCTGCAAATCTCTTATATCGGTTATCAGAGTATGGAGATTAAAGTTGGAAATCAAACTAGCTTTACTATCAAATTGAAAGAAGACAGCCAGGCTTTGGATGAAGTAGTGGTTGTGGGGTATGGTTCGCAAAAGAAAGTGAATTTGACAGGTTCTGTGGGAACTGTTGATGCAAAAGTTTTGCAATCACGTCCCATCACTTCGTCTACCAGTGCATTGCAGGGGACTATACCTAACTTGCAGATTACGCCGAGTAGTGGTGAGCCGGGTACCGGAGCAACACTGAATGTGCGTGGTACTACTTCTATAAATGGTGGCAGCCCATTGGTATTGGTTGACGGTGTGGAAATGGATCTTGACATGATTAATCCGAATGATATTGCCAACGTTACGGTCTTGAAGGATGCGGCTGCATCTGCCATCTATGGTGTACGTGCTGCTTATGGTGTTATTTTGGTAACTACGAAAAATGCAGGTTCGGATATGAAGACTACTGTATCTTATTCCGGTAACGTGGCATTCTCTAAACCGACTGTATTGCCGGAGATGGTCGACACAAGTTGGGAACATGCCGAATTTGTAAATCGGGCAATGACAAATGCTAATTTGGATGTGATGTATAATCCGGATACAGTGGAAAAAATGAAGAATTATGCTAATGATCCGGCTAATAATCCTGAATATGAAGTGCTGAACGGTACTATGTATTATTATGGTCATTCTGATTGGACCGATTTAATGCTGAAGAAATATACTCCTTCTCATCGCCATAATATAAATATTTCGGGAGGTAATGAAAAGACTAAATTTTATACTTCTGTAGGTTATGTAAATCAATCTGGGATGTATAAAGTGGGGGAAGACAGCTATCAGCGTTTGAATACTCGTTTGTCTGTAGATAATCAAACGACTCCATGGATGAAGCTGGGGGCTAAAGTATTGTATAACTATACTACTACCGATAAGCCTCATAAATATAAAGATGATGTTTGGCAGCAGATGGTATTTTCAACTCCGACACGTATGGCTCGTCCGTGGGGAGGTGATGCACGTTATCCGGAACTTGACCAATATGCCGGTAAATATTTCGATGACCAGAATCCTATTTCTTTGCTGGAACAAGGAGGTCGTGACAAGAAGAAAGTACATGATATCTGGTTGACAGGTAGTGCGGATTTTACTTTTACGAAAGATTGGCATGCACGTGTGGATTTTACTTATAACCTGAATTACAGCCGCAGTGCCGAACATCGTAAAAAAGTGGATATGATTACCAATGCTTTTGTTGAGACGGAAGGTAATACCAATAACAACAGTTATTCGTGGGTGAACGGTAATAAAGATTATTATTCTTTCAATGCTTATACAGACTACGAACACACTTTTGCAGAAAAGCATTATGTAAAAGCCATGTTAGGTTTCAATCAGGAATTGACTAAGTATAATACAACTACTGCTACCCGTCAGGACCTTATATCTCAGGATTTACCTTCAATGAGCTTGGGTACCGGTATGCAAACTGTTAGTGAAAGCGGTTATGAATGGGCATTACGCGGCGGTTTCTTCCGTTTGAATTATATCTATAATAACCGTTATCTATTTGAAGTGAACGGCCGTTATGACGGAACTTCCCGCTTCCCGTCCGATAATCGTTTTGTATTCCTGCCTTCATTCTCGGGAGCATGGCGTGTTTCGGAAGAAGCTTTCATGGAATCTACCCGTTCTTGGTTGGATAACTTGAAGGTACGTGCTTCATACGGTATCTTGGGTAATCAGTTGTTGACGGCCAGCAGTTGGTCGGGTAACACTAAATATTATCCGTATATCCCCTTTATGGCTTCGGGTACAGCAGGAAACTGGCTGTTTGTAGACGGTGAGAAATCTTTGTATATCAATCCGGCAGGCTTGGTATCCAGCGACTTGACTTGGGAAAAAGCTTCTACCTTTAATATTGGTCTTGATTTTACAATGTTGAACCAACGTTTGGACTTCTCTTTTGACTGGTATCAGAGAACAACATCGGATATGCTTGTTAAAGTGGAATATCCTGAAGTATTGGGAACAACAGCTCCTCCTGCCAACAAAGCGGAGCTACGCACTCGCGGTTGGGAAGTATCCGTTAAATGGAATGACCGTATTGGCAATGACTTCTCTTATGATTTAGGCTTTATCCTTTCGGATTCACAGGCTGAAATTACTAAATATGAAAATCTGAGTGGAACATTAAGTGACTATTATGTAGGTCAGAAGATTGGTGAAATATGGGGATATGAAACAGAAGGTTTCTATCAGTCGGACACCGATGTGCAAAACCATGCAGACCAGTCTAAGTTAGGTGCTAACTGGGCTCCCGGTGATATCATGTATAAAGATCTGGATGGAAATAAGAAGATAAACAACGGCTCGAATACATTAGACGACCATGGTGACTTGAAAGTAATCGGTAACACTACTCCGCGTTACCAATACGGTATCACTGCTAATATGTCTTATAAGAATGTATATTTGAATGTCTTCTTCCAGGGTATCGGCAAACGTGATTTCTGGCCGAGTTCACAACCTTTCTGGCCGGTGGCAACACAGTATTATAATACTCAGAAATGGTTTGTTACGGACTCATGGTCTGAAGATAATCGTGATGCATATTTTGCACGTCCTATTGCACGCGAAACAAAGAACCAACAAAAGCAGACCAAGTATTTGCAGGATGCTTCTTACTGTCGTCTGAAGAATCTGACAGTAGGATATGACTTCCCGAAATCATGGTTGAGCTTCCTGCACGTTGCAAAGGCAGGTGTTTATTTTAGTGCTGAGAACTTGTTTGAATTCACCAATGTGAAGGGAGCTTACGATCCTGAAGCGGCAGGTAAGAATGGTACTATGGTATATCCGTTCCAGCGTACTTATTCATTCGGGTTAAACGTAACATTCTAAATTTAGTAGACAAGATGAAAAAAATAATATTAAATATAGCAGCTTTAGCGGCTGTATCATTGATGTGTGTTTCTTGTAATGACTCCTTTTTGGATAGAAATCCGACACACGACTTGAATGACAATAGCTATTGGAAGACCGAAAGTGACCTTGAAGTCTATAATAACGGTATTTACAATGAAGCCGGAAATGACAGTTATTACCGTTTTATGGTAGGACATACCCTGGGTGCATGGAATAGTAGTTATGCGGATTATTTCTGGAAGGATGTACAGACTGATAACTATGTTTCGAAGAGTAACTCAAACCATACTTCGTATACAAAGATTGCAGCCGGAAAAGAGACGGTTCCCAATGACCCGACTGCCGGAGGGTGGTATTGGACTTTGCTGCGCCGCATCAATACTTTCTTTGCTAATTATGAGAAAGTGGGAATAGCAGAAAATATCAGAAACAAGTATGCAGGTGAGGCTTATTTCTTTCGTGCATGGTTCTATTTGGATAAAGTGCAGATGTATGGTGATGTCCCTTATATCACTACTCCTTTGACTACGGATTCTGAAGAACTGTATGGACCGCGTACTCCCCGCAAGGAAGTGATGGACCATGTTCTGGAAGATATCAATAAGGCTTGCGACTATTTGCCGGAAGACTGGGGTAATAAAGGGGTGCGTGTGACAAAAGGTGCAGCATTGGCATTAAAATCACGTATTTGCCTTTACGAAGGTACTTATAGAAAATACCATGGATTGGGTGATTATGAAAACTTCTTGCAGGAAGCTGTGAAAGCATCTGAAGCGTTGATGGCAATGAAAAAATATGAAATCTATAATACCGGAAATCCGGATAGAGACTATGCCACTTTATTTACCAGTGATGATTTGACTGATAATAAAGAAGTGATTCTGTTTAGAAAGTATGTAGCCGGTTTGTTGGGACATCGTTTGTGCGGTTATTTGGTTGCTTCGGGTAATGGTGCTACAAAGGATTTTGTAGACGACTTCCTTTGCATCGAACCGGATGGAAGTGCTAAACCTGTTGCTTTGAGTGAGACTTTTAATGATGATGAGTATGAGAATGTTTTGGATAACCGTGACCCGCGTTTGACTCAGATTGTACTTGATCCTCGTCACTCAAAAGAAATTCTGTACAATAAAGACAAGTTTATCTTCCCTCGGGTAGCGGGAATGACAGGTTGGGAATCGGCTACAGGTTATCATGTTATTAAGTATTATATTGCCGAGCAAGATATGAAAGGTTATGGTAACGAGACACATGACGCTCCATTGTTGCGCTATGCTGAAGTCTTATTGAATTTGGCAGAGGCAAAAGCTGAATTGGGAACAATTACACAGTCTGATTTAGACCGGACTGTCAATGTGATTCGTGATCGTGCCGGAATGCCTCACTTGACCCTGAATCCTGTAATGGACCCGAAATATGCGGCTGAAGGTTTGTCTGCCCTTATTATTGAAATTCGTCGTGAACGTCGTGTTGAACTGTGTTTTGAAGATACTCGCTATCAGGATTTGATGCGTTGGAAATGGGGCAAGCGTTTGGCAAATCGTGTACTGGGTATGCGTTTTGAACCGTCAGATTTTGATAATCCTCGTTTTAATCCGTCAGAAGGCAAGGCTGATCCTGAACGTGTGAAGCTGTTTGAATTGAACGGAAAACATTATATTGATGTGTTTGCCGGCACCGACTGGGAAAATCGCTCGTTTGATGAAAATAAGCATTATTATCATCCTATACCTGTTAATGTGATTGGTAAGAACAAAGAGATAACACAGAATCCGGGATGGGATTAAACAAATATCTTAATTGTTGAGGTAAAAGGTTGGATTACGGTTAGGTTTGGGGTGTGTCAAAACTAAAACGGTCTATTAAATTGTCAACTGTAGGGGGAGGGTTTGCCTGCCCGAATACACAAAGCAAGCTGTTTTCGGGCGAGCGAACCTCGCCCCTACGGGCTAAACGACAGCATTAGAACGTCTTGATACACCCCTATTTATTTTCTCCCCTATTGTCTTCTACTCCTCTTTTGCGGGTGGATTAGCATTCTTACGTACATTCAAAGGAGCAATACCATAGAATGTTTTGAAACATTTGCTGAAGTACCTGGCCGAAGAGAATCCGAGCTGGTAGGAAATTTCCGTCACATTGAGATGAGGTGCATTGTTTAATAAATGCATGGCTTCTTCCAGTTTTAACTTGAGAGTAAACTCGTTGGGAGTCAGTCCGGTTATTTCTTTTAATTTCGTATATAGTTTGCTGCGTCCCATTCCAAGCTCAGAGGCGAGAAGATTCATGTCAAACTCCGGGTTTTCAAAATTCTCTTTAATTATTTGTGTCGCTTTTTCCAATAGTTGTCGGTCGTTTATGTTAATGGTGTCCGGGGCTTCTTGTTTGTTGGCAATAGGCTGTTTAAGCCGTTCCAGCATTTGTTGCCGAGTCTTAATAAGGTTACTGCAGCGTGCTATGAGAATTTTCACATTAAAGGGCTTGGTGATATAATCGTCTGCACCGAACATATATCCTTCTATTGTATATTGTTCAGATACCTGTGCTGTGAGCAATATGACGGGGATATAAGATAGTTCGATACTGTTTTTTATTTTGTAGCATAATTCCTTACCCGACATTTCCGGCATCATCACATCGCTGATAATGAGGCTGGGATGTACCTGATATGCCATTTGTAATCCTTCCTTGCCGTTTTGGGCAATGTGTACTTCATACATGGATTCGAATATGCTCTTCAGCAAATCCAGCATTTCTTTATTATCTTCCACTATGAGGAGCACAGGTTTTCCACTGTCTGTATCCGGTACAACGGGAAGGACTTCTTCAACAGGCATTTCTGTCAGGTCGAGCGGCTTGTTGATATCTCTGCTGTCATCCGTGGTCAGGTGGGTATGCGCAATGTCTTCGGGTGAAAAATGGGAATTTCCTTTTAGCAGGTCAATAATGAATTCGCTTCCTTGTTCAGGTTCGCTTTTTACATGGATGTTTCCATGATGCAGGTCGATGATTCCTTTGGAAAGTGCTAGTCCGATTCCTGTGCCGAGCGTGAATTTGTTGGCACCATTCTCCAGTTGGTAGAAACGCTCGAATATTTTGTTGACTGCTTCTTGCGGAATGCCGGAACCATTATCCTTTATACTTATATGAGCCTGTGTGTTTGTACTGCTGATGCTCACATTGATTTTACCTCCTTTTGGGGTATATTTAAAGGCGTTTGAAATCAGATTGAATATGACTTTTTGCAGTTGTACCGGGTCAAACCATAGTTTGAGTTCCTGTTCCGGGCATTCAAACCGGTAATTGATTTGCTGGGTGGCGGCATATTCATAAAAGGACATATATATTTCCTTTATAAAAGGGACGATATCCTTATGTTCAATTTTCAGTTTCAGGTAGCCTTGTTCCTGTTTGCGGAAGTCTAAAAGTTCTGAAATGAGATCTCTCATGTGCCACGCGTTCTTATAGATATGCAATATACGATTATAGATGGTGGGAGCAAGCTTGTTTGACTGCAATAACACTTCAATCTGTCCGATAATCAGTGTGAGAGGGGTGCGGAACTCATGTGAAATGTTGGTGAAGAATCTCAGTTTGACCTGATTTAGCTCTTCTGTACGTTCTTTTTCTTTGCGCTCGAATTGGAGTGAGGTCTGAAGTTGGGTTTGTTTGGTTTTGATATAAATGATGAGGTACATGATACCAATCACACACAATATATATATCATAAATGCCCAGTAAGTGGCATAGAATGGAGGAGCGATGTAGATGTTGAGGCTGATACTGTGCGTACCTTGATGTTCGCGAACGGTTAAACGATACATGCCCGGACTGAGATTGGTGTAGGAAATAGACTGTGAATGGGTAGGAATCCAATGGTCGGAAAAGCCTTCTAATTTGTATTCATAAATGATGTCTTCGTTCAACGTATAATTGGAGGAACAAAACTCGAAGATTAGATTGTTCTGGTCGTGTGAAAGCTTGATTTCTTTTACTTGCGAGAGTGTTTGCGAGAGGATTCCGGTTTCATCATCGGGCAGTACGCGTGTGTTATGCACCCACAACTGATCAAAATAGATATGATAATTATTGTTGCTGTGGTAGAGTTGTTCTTCGAAAAAAGAAAGCATGCCGTTTACTCCGCCGATAAAGGTTTCTCCATTTTGTGCGAAATAAATGCTTGACCCCTGGCAATATCCCATTTGAAATAAATTGTATGTATGCTTGCTTTTACCGGTTTCGGGATCGAAAAGGGAGAATCCTTTGCTGTGTAGAATCAGTAGATGGCGGTAAATGGGAGATTCACAGATATAGTAGCAATAATCGCTAGGCAGCGCATTATTGCCTAATCCATATTGACAGAAGGAATCATTGTCGGGGATATATTTGAATAAGCCTGAGCCGATGGTACCAAAGTATATCTCGCCTTTGCTGTTTTCCATGATATCCACTATCCTGAATTTGCCGATGGAAGAAGAGTCTTGCGCATTGGTATAATAGCGATGGAGGCTGTTGTCTGTCATGTGGATACACAGAAGTCCTCCTTTTGAATCGGCCAGCCATAATCTTTCTTTGCTGTCAATAAGAAAGGTTTCGAATTGATAGGGACGGAAGAGAAGCTTATTGATGTCCTCATTGTGGGTGAGGGGGGAGAATGTCTCTTGCTCGGGATTGAAAAGGTAGACACCGGCTTGCGTCAGTATAATAAGCTTGTCTTTATAAGGTTGTATTTCGTTGACGATATTTCCGGCTTGTGAAGTCGGGTTGTTTTGAGAAGGAATTAGCGTACGGAACTGTTTCCGGGTAATGTCGAAGACGGCGAGACCGCCTGTATGCGTACCTATGTATAGTTTGTTTCTTTCCTTGGCATAATAGATACATTTCATATTATTATGAGCTGTTCCGGGCAGTCCATTGGCATGATAAGAGAATTTCTCAAAGGTCCGGGTAGTTCGGTTGAACAGATTCAATCCTCCTCCTTCCGTACATATCCAAAGGTTCCCCGTCCTGTCTTCTACCATCTTGCCGACAAAAGGAAAACTCAGGAAATGGTTTCCTGTTGCTCCCGAACCATAAAACCGACACGTGTTGGTATCAGGATTAAAGTAATTTACTCCACCGAAATAAGTTCCTATCCAGATTGTTCCTTGCTGGTCTTTATATAAGCAGTTGATAGAGTTATGGCTGAGTCCGTAGTCTATATTATCTTGATGCAGATGAGCGGACCATGTATCGGAATTTGGGTTATAATGGTTCAGACCATTGAAAGTTCCCACCCAAATATGTCCGTTGTTATCCTCCTGAACTGTTCTTATCTGATTATTGGATAAACGGTTGCTATCGGTGTAATGTGTTATTTCTTCCTGCGGACTGATACGGTATAGACCATCCTGCACAGTGCCGGCCCATATATTTCTTCGGCTGTCTCTGTAGATGGAAGAAACATGAGAGATGCCCGTGATGGTCTTGATTGTTTTATAATCTTTACGGGATATTAATGAAACGCCTTGCTTATGTCCCATCCAGATGTAATCCTTGTCTATAATTAGAGAGTTTCCAATACTGAATTTATTGTCCAAGGTAGCAGCGTGGTGTATTTTTCCGTCACTTTTCAGATAGTATTGCAATTCGTTCCGATACCCGAGCCATAATGTATCTTTATAGCAATACATGGTATGGGCTGCATTTGGAAGGATGCAGGTAAACTTTTCTTTTTCTATATCGAACTTTATCAAATCATAGATGGATCGGATATAGATGCTTCCGCTCTTGTCTCCGCAAATGGCGCTGATTTCATTGTGGGTAAGGCCGTTGTCGTTTTGCGAAGGACGATAGATATCTATCTTGTCGCCATTGTATCTGTTCAGTCCTTCGCTGGAACCAAACCACAATGTTCCTACTTCATCCTGATAAATGGAAAGGACGGTGATTTGCGACAAACCGTCTTTTACATTAATGTGCTTAAAGTGAATATGATTTCCATAGCAAAAGAAAACACAACAGAAAATGAGGATACAAAATACATTTATTCTCATATTAGATTTGTTTTAGGTCTTTTTAGCGAGGCAAATTTAAGTATTAATTAATCAAGATGGAAACGATAAGAAATAAAAAGCATGTAAATGCATCCAAAAGTTTGCAGAACGAAGGAGGATTCTTGATATCGTTCCACCCTGATGAAGTGTCTCGCAAATATTTTTTCTTGATGATAGAGCATAAATAAATGCGATAATTCACAAAAGATAATAGATTTCTTTATATTTGTAATCGGGATTGCCGACTATTCTTTTTCTTGGTTTTTTCTGTTGGAGAGTAATTGGTAAGCCTTAGTATTCATTGCCTTATATTTTAGTTCTATGAGACACTTGCTGTTGTTTTTATTCAGTTTGCTGCCTACTTTCTTGTGGGCAGACAATATTTCGGTAGAGAAGGCTCAAGAGTTGGCTATTACCTTTTTCAAGGAGGGACATCCGCAGCGTTCCGCCTTTTCTTCTTTGCGGTTGCTTGTTACGGATGAAGCCGTGTCTGCCCGGGCAGTGGGAGAGGCTCCTGCCTATTATGTGTTCGGCTGTACCGACAGCGAGGGCTTCGTCATTGTGGCGGGCGATGATGCGGTGATGCCTGTGTTGGGCTATTCGTTCGACAGTAGTTTTCCACAGACCGATTTGCCTGTCAACCTGAAGTTGTGGTTGCAGGGAATCAGTGAAGAGATAGCGGAGAAACGTCGTGCTCCGACGTATGGTTCGACGCAAAGCAACAGTCTGGCTCAACGCTGGACGACGGTCCGTGCCGGACAAGCGGTGGTAGAATTGGAGACGGCTAAATGGGATCAGGCCAATCCTTACAATTGGCTGTGCCCGCACATTGCCGGCAAGGAGACCTATACCGGTTGCACTGCCACCGCTACTGCTATTGTCATGCGATATCATCAGTGGCCCAAGGCGGGTAGTGGCACTTTGCCGGCTTACACTACGAGGACTCACCAGAGATATATTGCTGCACAGTCTTTAGGACATGCCTATGACTGGGACAATATGCCGCTCAGCTACGCGCAATCTTTTTCTTCGACTGCCGGAAATGCCGTAGCCACTCTGATGCGCGACTGTGCACTCATGATTTCGTCTGATTTCGGCCCGATAGGGGGGGAAGGTACAGGCGCTTATGTGACCGATGTAGTGAAAGGACTACAGACTTACATGGGATATGACAAGGACGGACGTTACATAGTGCGCAGTAATTATTCCTTTGCCGAGTGGATGCGGATAATGAAAGACGAACTGGATGAAAGGCGTCCGGTCATTTATACCGGCGGCAGCAGTGAAGGCGCTCATGCCTTTGTGCTCGACGGTTATGACACTGAAAACTATTTCCGGGTGAACTGGGGATGGAGCGGCTGGGGAAACGGCTACTATCTCTTGTCGGCTCTCGACCCCGTTGAACAGGGAGCAGGCGCTTCCGGCGGCCACTATAATGAATATCAATCGGCACTTATCGGATTGAAGAAGGATGAAGGAGGTATAGGCGTGGAAGATTTTCGTTTCATGTGTTATACGGATGGTAAGAATTACCGGGGAATCACTTCTTCGGAAAAGGTGTTTGAAGTCAATAAGCCTTTCTCGCTGGATATCGGTTTCCTTGGCTATTATGGTAGTCTTCCTTTTACGGGTAAAATCAGTTTGGCTCATGTCGATAAGAATGGAAATATAAAAGAAGATCTTTATTCTTTAATGGCAAGTCAATTACCTTCCGGTTCCGGCTATTTGTTGCCCGGAGTACAGGTGACTATTACCCGGCCCATTACTTCCGGCGACCGTATCAGGGCTTATTGGACTCATACGCAGACAAAAAAGGTAGAGTGGGTTAAAGGAAACGAGGAAGACGGCTGTGTGTGGGATTTTGTCCTGAGTGAGGAGGTAAGTTTGGAAAAGGAGACCTCACTGACCTATAACAACCGGACCCGATTGCTGACACTGCAAGTGCCTGCCGAAACCGTGGTGCAAGTGTTTGATGCCGATGGCAGCGATTTCAGCCGGATGTGCGAGGTGCAGGAACGGCAGGTGAGCATTGACACCGGGAAACTGTCTGCCGGCACCTACCTGCTGCGTTTGCAACTGCATGACATGACCAAGGAATTGAAGTTCAAGGTGGGAGCTCCTGTGCAATAGAGGTAATAAGATTAATGATTCATAAATACCATAAAGAATATTCGTATGAAAACTTCACGATATAATATACTTCTCGTCTTGTGGGCGCTCATGTTGCTTGTGGCTTGTTCGGACAGTAGTTCTGACGAATCGGAAAAGCCGGTTGCCCCCTCCATTACGCTGGATACTGAAATTCCGCCGGTCATTGTGGCGGAAGGAGGAACGGTTGCGGTCGGTTTTAAGGCGTCAGCGGATTGGACTGCAACCAGTGACCAACCGTGGTGCATCGTGTCGCCTGCTTCGGGCAAAGCCGGCAACGCTACTGTGACCGTAAGTGCCGAAAAGAATGAGGATTACAATGAACGGAATGCGACTCTGATTTTAAGGGTTGGAACGTTACAGAAGAAGATTACTGTGACGCAAAAACAGAACGATGCCTTGACGGTGACAGCTGACAAGATAGAGGTTGCCACCAAAGGAGGAGAAATAACGGTAGAGGTAAAGGCTAATGTGACGTTTGAATACGAGGTGGAAGAAGAGGCTGCCGGGTGGATTGTATCGGCTCGTACCGGTGCTCCTCGCGCGCTCACCACTTCGGAGGTGAAGTTCGACATATCTCCCAATGAAGAAGGCAAGAATCGTCAGGGGCGGATTGTCTTCAGCAGCGGTGCGTTGAAGAGCACGGTCACGGTCTATCAGGAGGGAGGCAGCTTATTGTTGCTTTCCAAGGAAGAATATACGGTGTCCAGCGGTGGTGGAGAGATTGTCATAGAGTTGCGTAGCAATGTGGATTATGAAATGGTGCTGCCCGATGTGGATTGGTTGACGGAAGTCAAGACCAAGGCACTTTCTTCTTATTCGCGCCGCATCACCGTGTTGCCCAACGAGGGATATGACGCACGAACGGCAGAAATATACTTCGTCAACGAACTGCAAGGAATCAGGGAAAAGGTGAATATCGTGCAGGTGCAGAAAGATGCGGTCCTTGTGGCACGGGAAGAATACGATATGCCTCAAAAAGGAGGAGTCTTGGGATTTGAACTGAATACCAATGTAGAGACTTTCGATGTGGAATGTTCGGAAACATGGATAAGGAAAGCGTTGAAAGGAAGAGGACTGACGGCTTATCCATTGAGCTTTGTCGTGGAAGCCAATCCCGAAGAGGCATCACGCTCGGCTATTATCACTATCATAGGCGGACAGGCAAAACAGCAGGTGGAGGTGGTGCAGGCAGGATTGAGTTCATTAAAACGTATCACTATTGTCCATTCCAACCGTATGTTCAGCATTCCCAGGTTTCGGGGAAGCGACTTGACCGGACTCATCAAATGGGGTGACGGGAAGTCGGAAGAGTATGCCGATGGCAGCAGCCATACTTATACTACCGATCCGCCTTATACCGTGGTGGTGGGAATGAATGGTGCGGAAGAGGTGACTTTGCATGACTTGAGCGGTGTGGAAGAAGTGGATTTTTCTAAGTTCTGATGCCATCTGTAACTTATTTCTTCGTATTGGAGGAGAATTGAATCCTGAAGGAAATGGATACCAGGATCGGGACCCAAGAGTTTATAATAATAGCTATATTGAAAATACAAAGAAGAGAATCAGAATGGCAAACTTCGGCAAAAGACTGCGGAGTTTGCCATTCTCATTAGGGAATACTGACTCTGAACACATAATGAACTGAGATTATGGCGGAAGCTAAAGATGGGAAAGAAAAGAGGAATACAGGAAATTGAATAGTGTCAATTACAATGAGGGTATAGCGTGGCACATTATACATTATAAAGTAAGTGAAGAATTTTGAACTAAATTAAAACAAATTCAATGTATTGTTATTTATTGATAGGACTTTTGTATTTTTGAAAACTTATTCATCAAGGAAAGTTTTTTGAGAATGAACTTTCTGCAGACAATAGACTATTTATGAAAATAATATTACTTAGCTTGCTCCTGTGTCTGTTTTGCTCTTGGAATGTGGCGGCACAAGGAAATGACATGAGTTGTTATCCTGAGGACACCATTGCTCATCAACTTTCAAAAAAGGAATTAAGACGCCGGAAGGTGGCCAAACGCAACATACATTATAATATATTGGGAGGACCGAGTTATACTCCGGACTTTGGTGCGTTGATAGGAGGGAGTGCTCTTGTTACATTTCGTATGAATCCGTCGGATACCTTGCAAAAACGTTCTGTATTGCCGATGGCCGTTGCGGTGATGTTCGAGGGAGGGTTGAACCTGATGGTGAAACCTCAGTTGTTTTTCAAGAATGATAAATTCCGTATTTTTGGAAAATTCACTTACAAGAATACATTGGAGAATTTTTATGGTATCGGCTATGCTACCAATAAGCATTATGAGCGCAGTGACTCTACCAGTGAATATCGTTATAGCGGTTTCCAGATTAATCCGTGGTTTTTATTCCGTTTGGGTAAAAGTAATTTCTTTGCCGGTCCCCAGATTGACTTGAGTTATGATAAAATGTCCGAGCCTGCCAAATATTTGGTAGATCAGTCTGATTATAAAAGGTTGGGAGGTACTGCTCACGGATATTCTAATTTCAGTTCGGGGGTAGGATTTCTGCTGACTTATGACAGCCGGGATATTCCTGCTAATGCTTATAAGGGCATTTATCTGGATTTTCGTGGGCTGATGTACCAGAAGTTTTTGGGAGGAGATAATAACTTCTACCGCTTGGAAGTGGACTACCGCCAATACAAAAAGGTAGGAAATAGAAAAGTTATAGCTTGGACTGCCCAAACCAAGAATGTGTTTGGTGATGTTCCTATGAACCAATATGCTTTAAGTGGCACTCCTTTTGATCTTCGTGGATATTATATGGGGCAGTATCGTGATAAATCCTCTCATGTGGTGCTTGCCGAATATCGTCAGATGTTCAATACGGATAAAAGTACATGGGTAAAGCGTATGTTGCATCATTTGGGTTTTGTTGCTTGGGGAGGTTGTGGTTTTATGGGACCTACCATGGGTAAGATTGAAGGAGTGTTACCCAATGCCGGTGTGGGACTTCGTATCGAGGTGCAGCCGCGTATGAATGTACGTCTGGATTTCGGACGTAATTTTGCCAATGACCAAAGTTTGTTCTATTTCAATATGACAGAAGCATTTTAATGGAAGTAAACACTATGCAGACTGAATATATATTAAAAGCGATAGATGCGGCTTTTGCTGCCGGTAAGGAAATTCTGAACGTTTATAATGATCCTTCTTCTGATTTTCAGATTGAAAGGAAAGCCGATAATTCTCCACTGACTCTTGCAGACCGTAAGGCGCATGAAATCATTATGACTTATTTGCAGGAAACAGACTATCCGGTATTGAGTGAGGAAGGAAAGCATTTGCCTTACGAGAAACGGGCGCAATGGGATACGTTGTGGATAGTCGATCCCTTGGATGGAACAAAGGAATTTATAAAACGGAATGGGGAATTTACTGTCAATATTGCTTTGGTAAAAGAAGGAGTTCCTGTTTTTGGAGTGATTTATGTTCCTGTCAAAGAAACGCTTTATTGGGGTGAAGTGGCAACCGGCGCTTATAAAATGGAAGGAGTGACCGGACGTGCAGACCGTTCACTGGAAGAAATGAAGGCATCGGCATTCCGTATGCCTTGTGCCGAAACAAATGAAGTTTTTGTTATTGTTGCTTCCCGTTCCCATCTGTCGGCCGAAACAGAAGAGTATATTAAGGAAAAGCGAAAGATATACCCTCATGTGGAGTTGGTATCTGTGGGCAGTTCCATCAAGATTTGCAGGGTTTGTGAGGGACTGGCCGATGAATATCCCCGTTTTGCCCCTACTATGGAGTGGGACACGGCGGCCGGTCATGCCATAGCTAAGGCATCCGGAGCAGAAATATATCAGGCGGGACAAAAAGAACCGTTGAAATATAACAAGCCGGACTTGCTGAATCCTTGGTTTATCGTTAAACGAAATTAATACCCGGAAACGATGCTGACATTTAAAATGATTATTGTGTTTTTTGGATTAATAGGGATGGTGACTGCGCTAGTCCTTGATAAAATGCGTCCCGGAATGATTCTGTTCTCTGTTACTGTACTCTTTCTTTGTTTCGGTATATTAACTCCGAAAGAGATCTTGGAGGGATTCAGTAATAAAGGGATGATTACCGTAGCGCTGCTTTTTCTGATCAGTGAAGGAGTCCGGCAATCGGGAGCGTTGGGACAGTTGATAAAGAAACTTCTGCCTCAAGAGAAGACAACGGTCATGAAGGCGCAGGCACGTATGCTGCCCGCTATTTCTTTTGTTTCTGCTTTTCTCAATAATACGCCGGTGGTTGTGATTTTTGCTCCTATTATTAAACGTTGGGCGGAATCTGTCTGTATTCCGGCAACCAAATTCTTGATCCCTATTTCGTATGCTACTATACTGGGGGGAATGTGTACGCTTATTGGGACTTCTACTAATCTGGTAGTGGATGGTATGATTTTAGATGCCGGATATAAGGGCTTTGGTATGTTTGAATTAGGCCGGGTGGGTATTTTCATTGCTTTGGCAGGAGTTGTTTATTTGTTGTTCTTTTCTTCTAGGTTGTTGCCGGAGGTACGGAAAGACACGGTAGGCGACGAACATGGGGAAGCGGATGCGTCTTCTTTTCATCGTGTTGAAGCGGTGATAGGTGCTCGTTTCCCGGGTATCAATAAAAGGGTGGGGGATTTTAATTTTGTCCGTCATTATGGTGCTGAAGTAAAAGAAATAAAACGAAGCGGAGTTAGTATTGTAGATAATCTGTCACGGGTGAAGTTTCATGAGGGAGATACTTTGGTGCTATGGGCGGATGATTCATTTATCTCTACATGGGGAGATTCTTCTGTATTCGTGTTATTGGCCAATGGCAAAGATACCGAGCCGAAAGCTGGGAGAAAGAAACGTTGGTTTGCATTGACTTTATTGGTGCTGATGATTGTGGGGGCAACAGTAGGAGAGTTGCCTTTTATGGAAGAATTACTTCCCGGTATTGATCTTGATATGTTCTTTTTTGCAGCTGTAACGACTGTGATAATGGCATGGACCAAACTTTTTCCGGCACGTAAATATACAAAATATATATCATGGGATATCTTGATAACCATTGCCTGTGCGTTTGCTATAAGTCGCGCCATGGTAAATTCCGGAGTGGCGGATATCATTGCGCATGGAATCATTGATATGAGTGATGATTATGGTCCGCATGTGTTGCTGGCTGTTTTGTTTATCATTACAAATCTGTTTACCGAACTGATAACCAATAATGCCGCCGCCGCATTGGCTTTTCCGCTTGCCCTTTCCTTATCCAATCAGTTGGGGGTAAGTCCGATGCCCTTTTTTGTTGTCATTTGCATCGCTGCATCTGCCAGTTTTTCCACTCCTATCGGTTATCAGACTAATTTGATTGTGCAGGGTATCGGAAACTATAAGTTTATGGATTTTGTACGTATCGGTTTACCGTTGAATATATTGACATTTATAATTTCGGTTATTCTGATACCGCTGATATGGCCTTTTTGATGAAGTTAAAGACAAAATGAAAATAGAGAATGGAAGAAGAAAACATATATCCTATATTTGACCGTATGCTTTCCCGGAAAGATAAAGAAGAACTGCTGGGACAACGGGGAGTTATGCTGTGGCTGACGGGACTTAGCGGTTCCGGTAAGAGTACTATTG